>JAEEGI010000291.1_pt1 | contig 245714 bp, 203 predicted proteins | sample 8958751 | NCBI WGS metagenome assembly JAEEGI01 (sample SAMN16246545, study PRJNA631951) | gut metagenome | biome: gut microbiome; feature: rumen; material: KS-attached | host: Bos | place: Iran: Karaj | collected 2018-10 | reverse complement strand
CCCATTGAATATCATGCAGATGAGAAGGGAAATGTCTGCGAGGTAGTGCTCCAGAAGATGGAGCTTGGCGAGCCTGATGCCAGTGGACGTCGTTCTCCTGTGCCCATTCCTGGAGCAACCGAGACGATTGCAATCGACCAGGCCATCGTGGCTGTGGGCGTAAGCCCCAACCCCATCGTGCCCACTTCGATACAGGGTCTCGAGCTGGGTCGCAAGAACACCATCGTCGTAAACGAAGGTATGCAGACGAACATCCCAACCATCTTTGCTGGTGGCGATATCGTTCGTGGTGGCGCGACAGTCATCCTGGCAATGGGTGACGGACGTCGTGCTGCAGCAGCTATGCATGAATATCTGTCGAAATAATAAAGGTAGTTCGAAAACGCGGCACGTTAAGTTGGCCAACATGGCACGCCACGTTTTTCGACTAGCCACAATAACTCTAATTAAACACATAAATCGTGAGCGGACTTTATACAATCTTATTGCTCATTTGCAGTAATGTCTTTATGACACTTGCATGGTACGGACACCTGAAGCTCAACCAGGCTGGCATCTCGACGAACTGGCCGCTCTTCGGCATCATTGGTTTCTCGTGGGCAATTGCCTTCTTCGAATACTGCTGCCAGGTGCCTGCCAACCGAATCGGCTTTATTGATAATGGTGGTCCATTCACGTTGATGCAGTTGAAAGTCATACAGGAAGTCATCTCCCTGATTGTCTTCTGCATCATAGCCAACCTGCTCTTCCAGGGGCAGCAACTGCATTGGAACCATCTAGCGGCACTCGTCTGCCTCGTACTCGCTGTGTATTTCGTTTTCAAGTAATTAACCGCAAGCACATGAAGAAAACATTTATCATACTCGTGGCACTCTTTCTTTCGCTAAATCTCTCTGCTCAGAAGAGAGGAAAGAAGGTGAAAGAGCCTGTTTATACCGTAACTCCTCAGGAGGCTATGGCTACGTACGACTTCAAGCTTGCCGAGGAGATTCTGGAGCACCAGATTGACGACCTGACGAGGAAGAAACAGCCAACCATCCACGAAGAAGCGCTCCTCGAGGCTGCCCGAAAGTCCCAAATGAAGCTCCATGCCACAGAACAAGTGACATTTATCGATAGCATCATCCTGCCCAAGAAACAGGTCTTGCAGCAGATTAAACTGTCGAAGGAATGCGGTACAATCATGAACTATGCCGATTTCTTCAAGGCTGGGAAGCATGATGGCACGCTCTTCCTGAACGAACTGGGCAACAGGATTGTCTATTCGGAGCCCAATCAGAAGGGACATCTACGCCTGAAAGAGAAGTCTCTCATTGGCGGAGAATGGTCGATGGAAACGCAGCTGAAAGGATTCGAGGAGGAAGAAGAAGACAACTTTAACTTCCCCTTCATGCAGACAGACGGCATCACGATGTATTATGCCGCAGAATGCGAGGAGAGCCTTGGTGGCTACGACATCTTCATGACGCGCTATGATGCCGACAACGGGCAGTTCCTAGCACCTGAGAACATAGGAATGCCCTTCAATTCGCCTGCAAACGACTACCTGATGGTTATCGACGAAGAGCAGCAGTTGGGCTGGTTCGTGACCGACCGCAACCAGCCTGCCGATACGGTTTGCCTCTATACATTCATCCCTACAGAAACCCGTCGCATCTATAACGAGCAGGAGCTTGGAGCGAAGAAACTGGCTGCGATGGCTCGCATCTCGTCCATCAAGGACACTTGGAAAGACATGAATGCCGTTAATGCAGCTAAGAAACGGCTTGCAGAAGCACGTCAAGGTACGAAAAACGAAGCTAAGAAATGCGATTTCACGTTCGTTATTAACGATTTCAGAACCTGCTACACATTACAGGATTTCAAGGACCCTCTGGCTCAGCAAAAGGCCAAGATTTGGCTCGAGACACAGAAAGAGTATGATGCAAAAGCGGCAGAACTGGCCTCTCTTCGCGCCAAATATGCAGCCATGAACGAAGTCCAGCGCGTTCAGATTGCGGCACAAATCCGCCTTACTGAAACCGCTTTCGAGCGCTTGGCTGCCGACAAGTTGGCTCTCGAAAAGGAAATCCGACGCATAGAACTTAACAAATAATATCACCCACCATGAAGAAGTACGAACCCTCAGAGCTCATTATTAACGAAGACAATAGTATCTTCCACCTTCACATCAAGCCGGAACAGCTGGCTGACCGTGTCATTCTCGTGGGAGACCCTGGTCGTGTTGATACAGTTGCCTCGCATTTCGACTCGAAAGAATGCGAGATACAGAGTCGTGAGTTTCACACCATTACAGGCACATACAAGGGAAAACGCATCACTTGCCTCAGTCATGGCATCGGTTGCGACAACCTCGATATCGTGATAAACGAGCTGGATGCCCTCGCCAACATCGATTTCAAGGAGCGTCAGGACAAGCCCGAGCATCGGACACTTACGCTCGTCCGTATCGGCACCTGTGGCGGACTTCAACCCGAAGCACCCTTGGGAACATTCATAGCCAGCGTGAAGAGCATCGGCTTTGACGGCTTGCTCAACTATTATGCCGGGCGAAACGAGGTTTGCGACCTTGATTTGGAAAAGGCTTTCACCAGTCACATGAACTGGTCTCCACTGAAAGGAGCGCCCTATGTGGCAACCGCGAATCCCTCTCTCATTGAGCAAGTGGCCGGCAAGGAAATGCTTCGCGGCATCACTGTTGCTTGTGGCGGTTTCTACGGACCTCAGGGACGCCAGATTCGCCTCAAGATTCAAGACCCCAATCAGAACGAGAAGATAGAGTCCTTCCGCTATGTTTCCGACGGAAAAGAGTTGAAGATTTGCAACTTCGAAATGGAGTCTTCTGCTCTTGCAGGCCTTGCTGCCCTGCTCGGACACCGCGCTATGACCTGCTGCATGGTGATTGCCAACCGCTATGCAAAGGAGATGAATACCGACTACAAAGGCAGTATCGACAACCTCATAAAGCTTGTCCTCGACCGCATCTAATTAAGGTAATGGCAGAAATAACAATATCAATAATCTTTGCCCTTATTCCTCTAGTAATGAGCATAATCATTGCCTTTGGTAAGGGCGATGACCTCATTGCAGGGTACAATACTGCAAGCAGGGAAGAGAAAGAGAAGGTAAACATCAAGCGTTTGAGACTTGTGACCGTCATTATGCTTCTGCTTTCCAGCATTTTTGTCGCTTTTCTGCCTTTCGCCTCGCAGATGCAGCAATATGCAATGATTGCAGTATTGATATTCCTCGCCGTGATATTCATCATAATAGCCAACACCTGGTGCAAAAAGAAATAGCGATGAAGATTTCTTTCGAGAGCGATTATAACAACGGAGCGCATCCTGAAGTGATTTGTCATTTGCTCGAGACGAATGGCAAGCAAAGCCAGTCGTATGGTTTCGATGAGTGGAGCGAGCAGGCTCGAAACAAGATACGGACAGCCACAAAGTGCCCCGATGCCGACGTTTTCTTCCTTGTAGGCGGCACGCAGGCTAATGCAACCGTCATCGACGGCATGCTTCAGACCTACGAAGGCGTGATTGCCGTGCAGACGGCTCACATCAATGTCCACGAGTCGGGAGCCGTCGAAGCCAGCGGACACAAGGTCATCACCCTACCCTCTCATGCTGGCAAGATGGAAGCAAGCGAACTGGAAGCCTGGCTCAAAGCCTTTCATGCCGACCCAACACTCGAGCACATGGTCATCCCAGGCATGGTCTATATCACCTTCCCCACGGAGCTCGGAAGCGTTTATACAGCCAAAGAGATAGAGGAGATACTTTCCGTTTGTCGTCAATACGACCTCAAACTCTTCATAGACGGAGCGCGTCTGGGATACGGACTTGCCTCTTCGGAATGCGACTTCGACCTCGCTTGGCTATCCAGTCATTGTGATGTCTTCTATATTGGCGGCACAAAAGTCGGGGCTCTCTGTGGCGAAGCTGTCGTCTTCCCTCGCGGAAACGCACCTCGTCACTTTATGAACATTGTGAAGCGACACGGGGCTCTGCTTGCCAAGAGCAGACTTGCTGGTATTCAATTCGATGCTTTATTCACGGACAACCTCTACATGAAGATTGCCAAGCACGCCATCGACATGGCCATGAAGATGCGAAAGCTGTTTGCGGATGCAGGCATCCCCCTTCGCGACTCCAGCACCAACCAGCAGTTCGTTGAGCTCACAAACAAGCAGATGAAACAAATCATGGACGATGTGCTTTTTGAAACTTGGGAGCCGCTTGATTCTGAACGAACACTTTGCCGTTTCGTAACCAGTTGGGCAACGACCGACCACGACCTCAAAGCCCTAAAGAACACCTTAGAAACACTTTAGCTATGAAACAAGATACCATTTGCGCCCTTGCCACCCCTCCAGGTGGAGCCATTGCCGTTGTTCGTGTCAGCGGTCCTGATGCCGTAGCCATTACCGGAAGCATCTTCTCCAAACCACTCGAGAAGGCTGAAGGCTACTCCTTGCACTTCGGACAAATCAAGGATATGGACGGCAAAGAACTTGACGAGGTACTTGTTTCCGTCTTTCGAGCTCCCCACTCCTACACGGGCGAGGACAGCACAGAGATAAGCTGTCACGGCAGCTCCTATATCGTGAAGAACCTGCTGGAGTCGCTCATCTGGGCTGGTGCACGACAGGCAGAGCCTGGCGAATTCACCATGCGAGCCTTCATGAACGGCAAGCTCGACCTCAGTCAGGCAGAAGCCGTGGCCGACCTCATCTCCTCCTCTACACAGGCAACACACCAGATGGCAATGAGCCAGATGCGCGGCCAGTTCAGTCAAGAACTCAAAGACTTGCAAGGACAACTCCTGCATCTCACCTCCCTGCTCGAACTCGAACTCGACTTCAACGACCAAGATGTCGAGTTTGCGAACAGAAAAGAGCTTGCCGAACTGATGGAAAAGATTGAGAAACACATCAAAGACCTGGCAGACTCCTTCCATATGGGTAATGCCATCAAGAACGGCGTTCCTGTTGCCATCATAGGCGCTCCAAACGTCGGCAAATCCACCCTCCTGAACGCCCTTGTAGGCGAAGAAAGAGCCATCGTCTCGAACATACAAGGCACGACACGCGACCTCATTGAGGAAACCATACAAATAGGCGGCATCACATTCCGTTTCATCGACACAGCAGGCATCCGCAGCACACAGAGCAAGTTGGAACGGATGGGCATAGAACGCTCCATTCAAGCCGCCGAAAGGGCAAAAATCATCCTTCTCCTGACCGAAAGCAACCAGCCATTCCCCGATATCGACTTCAGGGACGACCAGATTGTCATGCAAGTCATCAACAAGTGCGACATGACCCTGCCCAGCAGTTCCTACCTCTATCATCGCCAGCCGGACAGCCGTTTGTTTCATATTTCTGCGGCCAATGGCGACGGTCTGGACCTCCTGCGGAATGCTTTGGTAAAGGAAGTCTCCTTGCCCACCAACCTCGACGACACGCATGCCATCGTGACAAACGTCCGCCACTACAACGCCCTCAAGCAAGCCCTTAAAGCCCTTCGTCGAGCCAAGAAAGCCTTCACCAACCAAATCCCGACAGACCTGGTTGCAGAAGACCTTCGCCAGTGCCTTCATCACCTCGGCGAAATCACCGGCAGCGAAGTCACCTCCGAAGACGTCCTCCACAACATCTTCGCCCACTTCTGCGTGGGAAAGTAAATCCCGATTAGCATCGATTACAATCAATCACAAAATATCACGTAAGGCGTTCATTATGAGCGCCTTTTCTTTTTGCGTGCTTTTTTAGTAAAGATGGCGATTAATGCCATCCAGGTTCACGTGCTTACCACTTCTCTCCATCTGGTCGATCCATTCCTGCAACTGGCGGGTAATTCCATTCTTATCTATCATATGCCAAATTTGTTTTATCACTTAACAGGATCATCACCATCTGAATCTTCATTAAGATTTTTCAACCGCTTCACAGCCTTGTCGAAGTCGCTCTCCAGCATACGCATCTCCCGCTCACGATATATCTCGAACTCACGTTCTGCCTTCTCAATAGCCTCTTGATGCGACACGGTGCCATTCCCTTCCAAGATGTTCTTTCGTAGTCGCAATATCTGGTCATCAAGGGCGGCTATCCAATCGGCCATAGTCATTGGATTTTGCTCCAGTGCTTGAAACTCGGCATAGTCGAGGAATTGGGAGGTAAGCAGATTCAACCGCTGTAGTTCCAACTCCGACAGGTAGTTCTTAGCTATTTTCACATCATCGCGCGTCACATAGTTGCCCTTGAAGTTGGTCATACCCACAAAAGGCTTCTCATTATCCACACGCTCATAAATCAGCTCTGCCGCCGTATGCTCATGCACGGCATAATGCATCTTATTCTGAACGGTAGCGAAAAACAGTTTGGTCATCTCGGCCCTTGGGTCATAGTCGGTCGATGTGGCATAGATGTCTGTCACCTGCTGATAAAAATTGCGCTCGCTACTGCGGATATCACGGATGCGCTGCAAGAGTTCCTTAAAATATCGGTTGCCACCTTGCTTCAGTCGCTCATCGTCCATCGTAAAACCTTTTTGGATATATTCATGCAACCGCTGAGTGGCCCAACGGCGGAAGCGTACGGCAATAGGCGACTGAACACGATAACCCAAAGCGATAATCATGTCAAGGTTATAATGAGCAACGTCACGCGATTGAGTTTTCCCTTCTATAGCTCCATGCTGAGTGGTAGTTCGGAATTTCCGAACAACCACTGCTTCATCTAACTCCTTATCCTCAAAAATATGTTTGATGTGTTCGCTGATATTTGACTTGCTCGATTGATATATCTCCACCAATTGCGCCTGCGTCAGCCAAACATCCTCATCAGCAAAGCGAGTATTCACACTCACCCTGCCTTCCTCATCCTTATACAGTATCAGTTTATTCTCTTTATCCATATAATTATAACGTTTTTATTCCGTCCTTATTTCGTGCCTCCGTAATACTATCAGCCTTCATACATCAAACATCAGCCCTCTTACCTCAGCCATCTTCAGCGGATCAAAGAACCGTCCCGTGATTCTATATGTGTATGCCATTATATATTATAACCGAAAAACCTCATTCCACAATCTGAATTACCATTCATCAATGGATACCTATCAGGATAGTACCATCCAATCAGTTCGTATATACTAGAAAATTTGAAATTCTTTAATTTGCTTATAACATATTTTATCTTGTAACTATCGATTTTGCCTGTATGTAATAACTGATTCCAACAATCCCTAATATCGTCAATATTGTTGTTCTGAGGATTCAAGAACTTAGTTCTGTTTATAGAATAGCTGGCCAGACAATGTAGGCACATCGCAACTTCCTTAGCTTCTTTCCATCCCAAATTATTTATTGCTTTTGGATTTAAAAGTTTTTGAATGATTTTTGTTCTTTTTAACCTCCAGTGTTGTGGATCATTTTTATAATAATCGCACATTCCTTTATAGTACTTCCTAATTGTATTCTCTTTCTGAACGGCTGATAATGTTCTTGCCAATGTCTGTCCTTTAGATGGAGTCTGCGGATGATAGTGATATAGATAGTTAAAGAGATAGTCAACCTCTTGAAGTAATGTAAATCCGTCTGCCACCATCTGTGGATTGCGTCCAGTTACCTTTTCATACAGCTTGGCAAAGTCGATATATTTTTCACATACAGCATCATATTTGTCTTGTTTTCCACTAACATATGGCTTTGCCTTGAATTTCTTTTTAAAGGAATTACCATCCTGATAATCAACAAGAGCCTTTTTATTTTTTTTGTTAAGCTTAGTAATGACGGATGCCATTCCCCACCAACGCTGATATGTTTTTTCAACCTCTGTAACATCCATAGAAGATATACCCATCTCATATCTACAGAAGAAAGCTGTACCAGTGAGGTTGGCCGAGGTCACAAGACACCAATCATCTACAATGTAGATTTTGGCATGTAAACTATCAAGGCTCCTCACTTCGACTTGACTATTCATGAATTCATCAAAAGTGTCATTGCGAATAAATCCGGAATCTATGTCGGTGAGAATTCGGCAATCAATAGAAGGAAACTGCCATTTCCCTCCGATAATCTTTTGCACATCCTTCAATCCACCGATATAAGGAGATGCAATCCATATCCTATTAGTAACATTTTCGCATTTGTCGCGAAGAACGTCTATTTGTTGTTGTTCTGTTAGTAGATCCATGTTTTAGGTATTTTAAAAAAGTTAAACTTTCAGATTTAACTTTTGAAGAGGTAAATTGATGACAATTAATCTAAAGTAATGTCACCATCTCGGACTTTGTCAATCAAAGCTTTCCGATGATACCCATGTTTGACGAATTCATTAATGTAAATCAGTTTGCGACTGCCATCTCCGTACCGCTGAAGTCTGAAATGGCCACTAACATTAAAATCATTGTTATTACATACCTCTGTATACCACTTACTATCAAACGTAAAATAACTTAACCCATCCTCTGTGATAACAATGGATTTCTTTCCTTTCTTAACCTCTTTCTTAACCTTTGTCTTTATTTCTGCAATCTCCACCTCTGCCCATTTACGTAAACAGAGATAAGTAAGTATTGTGAAGGCATGAGTGTACAATGGTATAGGGGGTTCAAAGCATCCCTGAATCAATGGGATATAATCAATGACAAGCTGATGGCCTGCACCTTTAGTTTTATCTTTAGGAAAGACGGAAATATAGGTAGATGGTGCTATTATGTTCTGTTCACCTTGTTTTTGATTCAAAACTACCCAGACGGACAATTTGCCACCATCGACTGAATAAAGAAGAATGGCCCCTTTCATTAGATACGGAGCATGAACAACTCCAGATTCTCCATCACACTCTTCTAATATATCATTGTGAAAAGGAGTAAAAGCGTCCTCCGATTTCTCCATAACTGAGAAAAATGATTTTGAGATAACCACGGGCTTCCTGCAGTTATTCTTCATCTTATATAGAATATCAAGCACATCATATGGCTTTCTTGTGTCTTTGGATTCTTCTTCCACCCATGAGATATCTTTTTTCTCATACGAGAAAACTAATCTAGAGAAATCATACTCAGGGTTGCAGAATCTCCTTACGCTTAAAGGATAATCCCGATTATCGAGACTATACAAGAATTTTATCGCTGGTAAACTATTGAAATCCATATATTTTAATATATCCTATTATTGTTTGATTAACGCATATTTATCTATGTCTATGCCCTTCATAAATATTGGAGAACCCTTCCAACTCTCTTCCCAATCACCATTTAGAGCAGCTGGATTATTCCTACGTAAAATTTCCATTTCCTCGATACGCCCCCAATCTATCATCCTATCCAACAAAGCAGGCTCAAATTTTTCTTCCTTTATAATATCATATACAAGTTACTTGTCCTTTATATTGGCCTTCCCCTTTTACTGCCTTCGGGATCTGGATGAACATCAATCTTTGTATAGGTCTCATATTCTCTCCAAGTATCCCTTATTCTATGTTTCTCTTCATAATACTCATCTAAGAGTTTATCAACCTCTTCCATACTGATTTCACCCTCTATATTTCTTTGGGCAAGTTCCAACAAGTAGTCGGATACCTTCAGCCCATCCACCGCCTGAAGTCCAATAGCAGTACTCCAGGCGTATGCAGCTTCACGCTGCGACGGCTCACCTTGACGAATATACTCGTCAAAGTTTATGTATAGCTCCTTATCGTTTTTCTCGCTCATATTTCGTCTTACTATATTTCTATAACGTTTTTATTCCGTCCTTATTTCCGTGAATCCTTAGATTCGTGAATCCGTTGTTCCATCTTCCATCTTACTTCAGACTTCAGACATAGTATCACCTGTCCCTGTGGCATTATTTCTTACAATATTTCTCTTGCTATCCACGCACAAGTTTCTCGTATTTAGTTTCTAGGAGTCTCTTTTCATATTCATGAATGATGGCCCAAGTTTTATTACCTAATGCGGTGTAGCATTGAACTAATCCATTCAAAGTATAGTATCGTTGCCAAACGAAATCTGGATCTAAAAATTCCTCCTGCATTCTATACAATATCAAAGCTCTTTCCAAAATCAGTGCTGCCTTTGCATACTCTTTACGTTCCATATATATAAAAGCCAAGTTATGCATTGAGCCAGTATAAAGATCAACATCGGAACACATAACGTTCAAATCCTCAAACAGGCCCTCTCCATCCTGTGCACACAGATTCTCCTCGCCTATTTCAACCAACCTTTGATAAATTTCTATTTTCTCTTCAGTATTCTTACAACACCCCAACATGTCATGTACTTCCTCAAAATCTAACCCTTTGAATTTTTCTTCCATAATAATGTTTGTTCTGTTGTTATTAAATTAATCCAAGTTCTCTTATATGGTTTAAATGAGTCCAGATAACTTCAGCCATTTGTTTGACTAAATCTTTTGAAATTCCATTACTAAATTGCCTTGTATGGATAACAAGTTTCCTAGGGTCTTTTTTATCAATATGAGTCCAAAAACGATTTCTGCTTTCTTTGGAACCATATTCTTTACAATATACCACATGGAATGTGTCATCTATTTCCCTTACTTTATAATTATTTTTTATATAACCTCCACATGCTAAGATAACAACAGGAAAGGACTTTATGAACTCCGACGCCTCAAAAAAACGCAATCTATCTTTTATATAAGGTTCTGCCTCTGTATAATTACTATTCTTACGAGGTATGCTACTTAATTCTGTTGTAAAAGCATATTTTTCAAAATCCCATTTATCAATAAATTCTGACTTGCGACAATATATATTATCAAATAGATTTTGGTAGTTAGCCCATGTTTTGTTATTGGGATCAATTGGTATTGGAGCATCTCGCTCCATTTTATTTCTGCATCGCTCAATATTTCGGTAAAGAGCATCCTCACTAGTATCTGTTGATTCTTTACCAATAATCAGAATATCAGCATTAGGATTACCTTGCCCACAGATTTGATTATTCTTCTCGCATTCATTAATAAACTCTTCAAATAATACTTCTCTATCCATAATTGTATATTGTATTTAGTTATTATAATATTTCTCTCGCAATCCACGCACAAGCTTCTGCATCAGCAAGTGCGTGATTATTCATTTCTCTGATTGATCAGATTGACGACAACCTTCACCATGACATCCTTTTCTTCAGTTCTGCTCTCGGCAATCATCAACGTAAGGGCAACGAGGGTGCTGTCTGCAATGCGCTTGCTGCCGTCAGGATAATAGAGAATGTGGTTATTGTTGAGGAACCAGAGGAACAGCGTAGCAGCAATGCGCTTATTGCCATCGCTGAAAGAGTGGTTCTTGGTGACGAGATAGAGCAGCATGGCGGCTTTTTCCTCCACACTGGGATAGAGTTCTTCTCCACCAAAGGTCTGGTAAATCTGTCCGATACTGCTTTTAAAGGAGTCATCCTTCTCGTTGCCAAAGAGAACTGAGCCACCGAATTTCTCTCGCAGCCCATTGATAGCCTCCATCGCATTCTCATAGGTAGCATGGAACGGTTCTTCTTTGGTGGTCTTATTGATAGTAAGCCGCTCGTAGTCGTAGTTGTCAAGGGTATCAAGGGCGTAAGTATAATCTGTCACCACCTCAAAGAGGGCATTGGTCTCGTCGTTAGACAGTAGCGGTTGGTTCTGAATGGTGCGTCCAAGCATACCTACCAACTGTCGCAACTCACCAATTTGCTCCTTGCGCATACGCTCGTTGACGGCATAACCCTTGATGAGATATTGTTTTAATACTTTGTTCGCCCATTGACGAAAACGAGTGGCATTCTTGCTGTTTACACGATAGCCAACTGAAAGAATAACATCGAGATTATAATACTTTGTACTATAAGTTTGTTTTCCTTCATTACCCATGTGTTCCAAAATGGAACATGTGCTATTTTCGTCAAGTTCTTCCGATGCATATATATTCTTCAAATGCTTCGTAATAGCAGGGCGTTTTGTTCCAAACAATTCTGCAATTTGCTTCTGTGTCAACCACACAGTCTCATTCTCCAAACGGACATCCACTTGTGTCTGTCCGTCTTCTGTCTGATATATGATGATTTGATTATTCGAGTCCATAAACAATACTCACTTACTATGCATATTCATCTCCGAGCCATCTTCGAAGGTATAAGCCTACTTCAATAATTTCCTACTTTCATTATCCTCCAGCACCTGCATCTGTTGGATGGCAATTTGATTGAGTTTGACGAGCCTTTCGCCCTGTGGCATTCCGTCGTTGATGAGTACGGCATTTATGTTCTCCATATTCGAGAGACAAATAAGCTCGTTTATGGTGGCATAGTCGCGGATATTGCCTTTGAGTTCCGGATTGGCCTCGCGCCACTCCTTTGCAGTCATGCCAAACATGGCCACGTTGACCTTGGGTCGAGCCTGCTTACGCTCGGCATACAGAAAGTAAACTTTCGTCTGCACTCGCTTACTCGCAGCCTTGAGCACATCAGCTTCCTCGGCATACTTCATCGCTGCTTGCTCGCGAGTTACTTCTGCGGGAATAAGGTTACTCTTGATGGCATCGGTATGAATACGATAGTTGATTTTCGAAAGTTCACGCTTGGCCGACCATGCAAGTTGCTTCTGTTCGTCAGTCTTAAGACGCTGGAACTCCTCAATGAGATATAACTTGAACGTCACGCTGATAGCAGTTCCAAACTCAAAGGCAATGTCCTTGAATGCGTAAGTGCCACCATAGCGACCCTTCTTCACGATGATGCCGATTGCATTGGTCTTTTCAATCCATTCGCTCACACTCAACACAAAGTTAGGAAGACCAGCCTGCATTCTAAAGTGGTCAAATTCGACCACTTTGAAATTAGGGTTATGAATCATCTCCCAAGTACCCAGAAACTCGATAGTGTATCTGGTACGAATCCAGTTCTTGATGATGTCGGCAGCACGGCTTTCGCTTTGCTTGCCATTAGCCATATCGGTTAGGGATATATAGTCCTTGTCATCGTGCGATAGGACTGTTATCTCTGTATTTTGCACTATTATCTTTGCCATTGTATCTTCGTATTACTTTTAGTTTTTGTAACCCTCCACGAACACCGTTTGCTGCTCTTCCTTTGGCGGCAGGGCTTTCAGTAGCGCACATGCAGATACTGGAATGGTCATTCCGTCGTTCAACAGCGACCAGTCCACTGTCTTCTGCATAATAAATCTGCCGTCGTGGTCCATCAGTTATTAGCTTATTTCATCAAATCATCTTTATCAATACTTTGCGCAAAAATACAAAATTATATTCAGTAATCTCAATTAAGCATGGCCTTTCTTCTGTTATTTATTGATATTTCACTAAAAAAAACAAAAAAACTATCTCCACAAGGCAAATTACTCTGCTTGAGGAATCTTGATATAAAAAGAATTCGTATCTTTGTAAACCGAACAATATACAATTCCACATACAACATACAAGGGAAGAACGCTGGCAGTATTCCGAAAGAATACCGAAAGAAGTTCGAAAGAATTCATAGAAAGCTCCGAAAAAACTCTCATGCAAGTCCCAAGTAACTCCCGAGTGATTCCCAAATATGTTCAGTAGATGTCCAGTAGATGTCCAGTAGTGGTTCAGTAGATGTTCAGTCAATGACTGAACAAGTAGTGAATAGACAGTGATGAAGTACTGAACATGAATAGGAGGCACTCAGGAGGCACTCAGGAGAATGGCCAGAATCTTGCTAAAGATGGTTCGGAGATTGGCTCAAGATGGTTCGGAGTTCTGCTTGAGACTGAATAGAGATAGTTTGAAATTATAAAAGAGTTTTTAAATAAAAGGAGAAAAGTAATATGAGTAAAAATGTAATTGGAAATTTAGGGTTACAGATACCCCGGAAGATGCGTTTAGGTGGATCTACTATTTATGTTCGTCAGGGTCAGGTGATAGCACGTCCTGCACGACAGCATGAGAAACGTAGCAACACACTTCCGCAGTTCAAGCAGCGTCAGAAGATGCGTCATACTATGGCGCTATGGAAGATGTTGAGATTCTGTGAGACGATATTTACAATGCGTCGTAATGCCTATCAGAATTTCGCATCGCTGGCGAATCAGTTGCCTGTGGTATATGTACCTAACGACGGAATCATGAACCAGTCGTCGTTCCTGATGCCCGGCATTCCAGTGAGCGACGGAATACTGCCGATAATAAAGCAGGAGTTGGGCGAGGTGGATGGCAGACCAGCGCTGATAACCGACCTCAAGGTAAGTGACCGGACACATCATGCCAATTTGTGGCTTTATAGCGCCGTACAGGAGATCGAGAATAATGTTCTGCCACGTGTACGGTTCAGTATGCGCAAAGTGTCGTGGTGGGATATGACCGTAGTAGAAGACCATCTGGCACTCGTAGGCGAAGAGTTTGCCGACGAGATGAAGGGTTGGGCTCTGGTAAAGGTGATGGACGACCGTTGTTCGCGTCAAACGATTGTCACTCGCTGTACTTTGTATCAACGATACATGACAGAGGATGCCTTGGAAGTAGCTTCTGACAGCTACGGCGGGCTGACCGATACGCCTTTCCTGTAACCAAGTTGATTGATCTAACCCAAATCGGTCATCAGACTGACAGTGCAAACTAATTAAAATAGTGAAGGTCGAGCACTCGAATTTGGTTATTTCCCTATAAACTCACTGGGCGTAAGGCCCGTAATGCGCTTGAAAAGGCGTGTGAAATGATGTGGGAAGTCGAAGCCGAGCAGACGCGAGGTCTCGCTGATGTTATGGCCTTGCATGAGCAGACTTTTGGCTTGGTTGATGACATAATTGTGGATGTAGCCAATGGCTGTTCCGCCGGTGGCTTTGTGGACGAGGTCGCCAAAGTAGCGAGGGGAATAAGCCAGTTCTGAGGCACAATAGGCGACGGTTGGCAGGCCGTTCGACAGCTGTCGGTTCTCGCGGAAATAGGTTTGCAGCAAGTCGTGGAAGCGCTTCAACAGGTCAACTTCTCCCCTATCCTCTTCGGAGAGTTGTCGCTGGTAAATGCGGTTACAATATTCCAGAATCAGGCGCAGATAGGACAACAGGATGCTTCTCAAGGAAGGAGAATCCTCTTTATGAACCAATTCCTCCCGCATCTGAGAAACCAATTGCGTGATGCTGAGCCACTCGTCGGGTTCCATCCGAAGCGAGTCTGTGAAGAAATACGAGAAGAACTGATAGCGGTCAATCTGACGTTCCAGTTCTGTTCCGTGCAGCAGTTCTGGTGACCAGAGAAGTGCCCATCCGCCAAGTGTGATGCGCTCGCCGTTGTCTTCCAAGCCGCCTATCTGTCCTGGCTCCACGGCAATAATCGAGGCATCGCTTGCATGCAATTTCCTCATGCCGTATGAGAGATTGAAGGGGAACTGACGCTGAATGAAAAGTCCATATACGCCATAGTTGTTCAGGCTGTGGCGGAAAGGCTCCAGCTCATCGTAATGGATGATGCTCACCAACGGATGCAGTTCTGGTGCATCAACAAATCTTGCATAGTCGTTGGGACTGTCAACTCTCAAAATCCTTTTCATAGCGACGGCAAAGATACATAAAATAGTACAATAATGGTATGTATTTCATCATTTTTATTCACTTTCTGCGAAATTGGTAAACATTCAGCCAATTTGTGTAATACCTATATTGTATAATGTCCGTACCTTTGCGGTCGAAATGAGATTTGACCGCGAAAACAATTCTAATACAAACGAAAATGAAACAATTGCTTTTGTTATTTGCAACGATGCTCTTCTTCTGTACAAAGAGCAGCAAGGTAATGGCTGAAGTTCCTGCGAATGCAGGTAAAACTCTGGTGGTCTATTACAGTTATACGGGCAACTGCCGCGAGATTGTAACGACTTTGACCAGCCAGATAGAGGCAGATGTGCTGGAGATTCAACCTGCCGAGAAGGGACTGCGGTACGAGGCTAACGGCTATGCGCTTGGCACAGAGTTGCTGAACGCCATCAACGACAATCCCAACGATGCCGACAGCTATCCTGCCATCGACCCCGTGACAACCTCGCTCAGCCAATACCAGAACATCATTATCGTCACTCCGCTCTGGTGGAGTCAAATGGCTGCAATCATGCAGACATACTTGTTCCAAAGCGCTTCGCAAATGGCAGGGAAGCATGTCGGACTGATTGTATCGAGCCACTCGAGCAGCATCAGCGGAGTAGTCAGAGATGCAAAACGACTATTACCCGACGTCACTTGGATGGGCGAAGCCTTATGGATAAACGCAAGCAACCACTCTAAGCGTGCTTCACTCATCGAGAACTGGCTCAAGACACAAGACTTCGCAATAGAACAAACAACTATGGATAAAATGTACATCACTATCGACGGACAGACTCAAAGCGTAACTCTCGAAAACAATACCGCCACAAAGGCTTTGGTAGAGAAGTTGCAGCAAGCACCTGTTACCGTTACGCTCAACAGCAGCGGCGGCTTTGAGATTTGGGGAGCACTTGGCTTCTCTTTGCCTACAAGCGACCAACAAATAACAGCTCAGCCTGGCGACGTCATCCTTTATAACGGCAGCAACATCTGCATCTTCTACGGCAGTAACCCATGGAGCTACACAAGATTGGGCAAGATTGATGGTCTGTCGGAAAGTGAATTGCGCTCGTTCCTGAAGGCTGGCGAGACTGGCATCAGGGTCACTTTGTCGCTTCAGTCAGACGCGACAGGCATCAATACCCTTTCCAGCTCTCGCATAAAGGACGAGGAACTCTACTCGCTGAACGGGCAAAGGGTCAGCAATACTTCGAAAGGAATTTACATTAAGAACGGCAAAAAAGTGATATTATGAAGAAGGTTATAGTTATTTCTACGAGCCTGCGTCGTGGCTCGAACAGCGACATGCTCGCTGACAAGTTTGCGGAAGGTGCTAAGGCTGCGGGGAACGATGTGGAGAAGATTTCCCTCGTCGGCAAAGACATTCAGTTCTGCAAGGGCTGCTTTGGTTGTCAAAAACTGGGGCGCTGTGTCATCAACGACGATGTGAACGACATCATGGCTAAGGTACTGAAAGCAGACGTCATTTGCTGGGCTACACCTATCTATTATTATGAGATGAGCGGGCAGATGAAGACACTCATTGACCGCATGAACGCTATGTACGAACAGGACTATCAGTTCCGCGATGTCTATCTGCTGACAACTGCTGCAGAGGATGAAACAGAGACGCCAAAGCGAGCAGAGATAGGCCTGACGGGCTGGATAGACTGTTATCCAAAGAGTCGAATAGCAGGCACGCTCTTCTGTGGAGGCGTGAATGATGCCCGAGAGATTGAAGGAAACCCCAAACTGCAAGAAGCATTTGAATTAGGAAAGAAGGTATGAAAAAAACCATATTAGCCGCAATCCTGCTGAGCGGGATGCTGTCAAGCTGCAACCAAAAACGAACTAATGACAACAACATGAAACAGGAATTGGAATTGACGCAGGAGTGGGACAAAGTGTTTCCGCTGAGCGACAAAGTAACTCATCAGAAGGTGACGTTCGAAACACAATATGGGTTGACGCTGGCCGCAGACCTTTATACTCCGAAAGAAGTTAGAGAAGTTAAAGAAGTTAAAGGAGTTAAAGGAGTTAAAAAACTTCCTGCCATCGCTGTCTCTGGTCCCTTCGGAGCCGTAAAAGAGCAATGCAGCGGACTCTATGCCATGAAGATGGCAGAACGCGGTTTCGTGGCACTGGCTTTCGACCCCTCCTATACTGGCGAGAGTAGCGGAGAACCTCGTCGCACAGCCTCTCCCGACATCAATACTGAGGACTTCATGGCTGCCGTCGATTTCCTGTCGAAGCTGGAGAATGTGGATGCCGAGAAGATTGGCATCATCGGCATTTGTGGCTGGGGAGGCATCGCCCTCAACGCAGCGGCAGCCGATACGCGCATCAAAGCTACCGTAGCCTCTACGATGTACGACATGACGCGCGTCAGCGGTAATGACTACAATGATGCCTTCGACGACGAACAATGGCGACACAGAAACCGTGAGAACCTCTCGAAGCAACGATTGGAAGACCCCAACGCAATGGCTGGAGGTGTGCTGGACACCGTTCCCCCACAGGCACCCAACTTCGTGCACGACTACTACGATTACTACAAGACCCCACGCGGCTACCACAAACGCAGCGGCAACTCGAACGACGGCTGGCGCGTCATCGGCACTCAGGCTTACGCCAACAGCCGCTTCCTCTACTACATCAACGAAATCCGCTCTGCCGTTCTCGTGATGCATGGAGCTGATGCCCACTCGCGCTACTTTGGCGAAGCAGCTTATCACTATATGGTAGATGGTAAGGCTGAGGGTTACAAGTTCGTAGGAGAGCCCAATCCCAACCCCGAGAACAAGCAGCTGCTCATCATCCCCGATGCCTCACATTGTGACCTCTACGATGGCGGCTACGAGGAAAAAGCTGGTAAAGGTCAACCCAAGAATATGATTCCATGGGACACGCTGGCAGATTTTTTTGCAAAACATTTGAAGTAACATGAGAAGATTATATCTTGCTATATTAATCATGATGATGACAATAGTAACAGCAAACAGTCAGACGCTGACGGAGCGTCAGCGGGGATTGGCAGCATGTGCCTGCCTGATGGCACAAGGTGATATGAATCGTTTGGAGCCAACCGTACGCATGGCGCTCGACAATGGTGTAACCGTCAACGAGCTGAAGGAGGCTTTCTCGCAGCTCTATGCCTATACAGGATTTCCACGAAGCCTGAATGCACTTGGAGTGCTGAACAAGGTTTTGGAAAGCAAGCAGCCTAACTGGCAGGAGGGCAAGCCCTGGACACGCCCCGCAGAGTGGGACGATGCCAAGAAGGCCTACGAACTGGGCACAAAGAATCAAACACAGCTCTCAGGCAAGCCCTTCAACTACACATTCTGCCCACAGGACGACTACTACCTGAAGTCGCACCTCTTTGGTGACATCTTCGCTGGCGACCAACTCTCTGCTGCCGATCGCGAGATAGTCACCGTAGCAGCCCTGAGCGGCCTCGAAGATGTAGCTCCACAACTCGCTGCCCACAAGCAGGGTGCGGTGAACATGGGTAACTCAAAACAGCTGGTGGATGAACTCAGCACATGGCTCTGCAACGAGGGCTACACCCTGAACACCAAGTGGCCCAAAGGCGAACGCAATCCTTACGGCAAGTATTTCATCGGTCAAAGCTATCTGGCAGACGTTGGCGGAGGCGTAATGAACGTAACCTTCGAGCCCGGTTGCCGCAACAACTGGCACATTCACCACAGGCAGGTGCAAGTATTGATCTGCGTTGCCGGTCGCGGATGGTATCAGGAATGGGGCAAGGAAGCCGTCGAAATGACTCCTGGCACCATCATCGCCATCCCTGCCGAAGTGAAGCACTGGCATGGGGCCCAGAAGGACTCGTGGTTCCAGCATCTCACCTATCATAAGGATGTTCAGGAAGATGCTTCTAATGAACTGACGGAGCAGCGAGTGCAGAGCGATGCCGGCATCAACTCTGCCGAGTCGCGACAGAAGTCGAGTGGAACTCAATGGTGTGAGCCTGTAGATGATGAAACTTATTATTCGCTTAAAGCAAAACAGTAAAGATGCAACGACTTAAAGCAACCTGCATTACCATGATATTTGCTACGGCATCATTCGCTCAGGCCGTAATAGATGTGCATAGCCACGTTATTACGACGGAATTTAAGTCTGCCCTGGAGAAGGAAGGCAGATTGATGGACGAGGGGTTCCCCTTGCCAAAATATGATGTAGAGACTCAGTTGAAGTGGATGGACGAGGCTGGCGTCGAGACATCTGTACTGACGTTAGCGGCTCCGCAACCGACCTCGCCAAAAGTGATTAGACAGGTCAACGAGGCTGCTGCCCGCATCAAGAAGGAGCATCCTGGCAGGTTCATGTTCTGTGCTGCCCTACCCCTCCCCGATGTAGATGCTGCCATCCGAGAGGCGAAGTATGCACTCGACACATTAGGAGCAGACGGCATCAAACTGGCGACTAATGTTAATGGACAGTATCTTGGTGCGCCCGAGCTCGACCCGCTCTTCGCTTTCCTGAATGAGCGCAAGGCTGTTGTCATTCTGCATCCCCATCGTCCTGAACCTGTGAATCGAGAAGTAATGACGCAGACGCCGCTTGCCATGCAGGAGTACCTTTCGGAGACCACTCGAGCTGTGACGAATATGATAAGCCGCAATGTGCTGGCTCGCTATAACAACATAAAGGTTGTTGTTCCCCATTGTGGAGCTTATCTGCCCTTAGCTATGCCACGCATGAAGTCGCTGACACCTGTGATGCAGGCAAACAAACTGGTGGGCGAGATTGACTACGAGGCCAACCTCCGTCCCCTATATTATGACCTCGCAGGTGCCCATTCGCCTGAAGTTATTCGCACGTTGCTCACTATCACAACGCCCGACCATCTGCTCTATGGCTCCGACTTCCCTTATGCAGCTCCGCAAGTACTCACGCAAAGCCTCAAGAGGATGAAACAGTACCTGACTGCAGAACCTGACCTCGCACCATTCAAGGAGATGATACTGTGGAAGAATGCAAAGTGGCTATTTGGTCAGACTGACGAAATACCGTCGGCAACGAAGTACAGTACAGACTCAATGATAGTCCGCATCGCAGAGATAGAAGTCTATCCGCAGTACTTGAAGGAATACTTAGCGATTGCCAAAGAGGTGGACCGTCTGAGCATAGAGCGCGAGCCAGGCGTCATCTGTCTCTACCCCATGCAAAGCAGCGAGGACTCGTGCCAGATTCGCATCCTCGAAATCTATGCCTCGGAAGAGGTATATCAGAATCATCTCAAGACCAAACACTTCCAGAAGTACAAGCAGAGCACGCTACACATGGTGAAGAGCCTGAGGTTGCCACTCATGCAGCCGCTCGACCCAGAGACGATGAAGCAGATATTCAGGAAGCAGAGATAGGCAACCATACTAACCAATATAAAAAAGCGAGGCATGAGAAATCATACCTCGCTTACCTTTTTATTTCAATAAGTCTTAATATTCGTCTTCGTTGAAGAGGAAGTCATCCTTGGTAGGATAGTCAGGCCAAATGTCCTCTATCGTTTCGTAAACTTCGCCTTCATCTTCCATTTCAGTCAGATTCTCTATAACTTCGAGGGGTGCACCACTGCGAGTTGCGTAGTCTATCAGTTCTTCTCTTGTTGCAGGCCAAGGTGCATCTTCCAGTCTTGAAGCTAATTCCAATGTCCAGTACATAGTATTCTCTTTAGTGTTTTTTTGTTTTTGGTTTGCAAAGATACAACATTTTTTGAAACTGCAATCATTTATGCCATAAAATTTCGTCTGTTCCTTGCAAAAAATTGAGGCGAAGTGCAAGAATATAGAAATAATCACTCAATCGGTTGACATATGCAAGGAGTTCCGGTGCAACTTCCTCCGATGAATTGAGGGCAAGGATGCGACGTTCTGCTCTGCGACAAATAGTACGGCAGACATGAGCCAGTGCTGCCGGTCTGCACCCTCCGGGAAGGGTGAAGCCTCGCCACTTTGGAAGGCCTTCAGAAGCCGCATCAATGCTTTGTTCCAACTTTGTTACGTCAATGGAAGTAATGATGACGGATGGCACTTGAGGAGCCTCTGTAGCGAGCTGAGCACCAATAACAAAAAGGTTGTTCTGGATGCCTATGAGCGTTTCTCTGTCCACAGGTTCGCTCACGTAAGTCAACAAGAGGCCGACTTGAGCATTCAGTTCGTCAATGGTTCCGTAGCTCTCTAGTCGAGCACAATCCTTGGGAACGCGCTTTCCGCCTACAAGGGATGTCGTTCCTGCGTCGCCAGTCTTAGTATATACCTTCATCAGAAATTCACTTTATAGTATTGTTTATTATATTGTTTATCGAAGAATGCTATTCCGAAGTCATAGAGGTCGAAGCTGACTACTGATGGGATGCTCTTGAACCAATCGCGATGGAGATGCAGGTTATCAAGGAGAAGCACAGAATGTTCTCCCAGATGCTCAAGAGCCTCATCGCAAGGTTCTCTCAGCAAGCACATGCTCACCTCTCCCTCTTGCCATCCACATTGTATGTTGGCATTCTTGCAACCGCACTTCAAATAACGTTTTTCCCACCAAGCATCCTTTGGAAGCACGATGGTAGATGGTTGAAGATGATTGGCAATGCGAAGCAAGAGATGCAACCCTCTTCGCACCCTCAGTCGCATCGAAAGAGGCAGCCCGCGGTCGAGCAACGCATAGCCATAATAGGGATGCGACTCGTATATGACATCCGTGATGAAGCGGAAGGCAAAAGGACTGTGCACGCCATAACCTTTGCGATGACGGAAACGAGCAAGCCAAATGAGAGGATTTGTGACTTTTTGCATAATTTGAGCACAAAAATAAGCATAATTTTCGTAACTTTCAAGCCTGAATGGCATTTTTCTTCTTAAAACTTTTGCGCATATCATATAATAAATGTAAATTCGCTGCGGAAAAGCTATTAAACTTGATAACCCAACAAGTAAACATGTTCTTGCGCTCTTTTAGTGCTCTGACGGCAAGTCAGAAGACAAGTAAGTTGCTTTTCTGCCTGTTACTTCTTGTCGGTCAGCTTCATGCCACGGTCTATGAGGCGTCCGATTTCTTTGTGGCTCCCCAGATGTGGGACAACTCCGAACGTTTGCAGTCACTTGTTGACAAAGTGCATTCCGAAGGCGGCGGCACTATTCAGCTCTCATCGGGCGAGTACATCTTCCGCAGCACAATCAGATGGCGCTCAAATGTTTCCCTGCAAGGTGTATCCGTTCAGAGCACTGTTCTCAAGATGATTGGCACGACGAACTGGTCGCTCTTCATAGGTGAAAGTACAAAGCAAGGGGAGTTTCCTGCCATCGAAGGCGTTCGCTTCAAGCATTTCACCGTAGATGGTTATGAGATGAAGCCTACCTCCTACTCCACCAATTGCAAGGCTTTCAACATCCGTCCCTTGACTGATGCAGTCTTCGACGACCTCGTCCTGCGCGGGACGCCAGCCACTGCCCTGGGAGTTGACTTCCTCAATCGCGTTTATATAAATAATGTACGCGTCATCGAAGGCGGCCGCCTATGGACGGAAGGAAAAGGTGGCGGTAGCGGCATCGGCATTGGACTGCGTGGCTACGATGACGAGAACTTCATCATAACAAACTGTATCTGCGTGAATTGTGGCAACAACGGCATCTTCGTAGAAGACCAGTCGCGCTTCGGAAACGGAGTAAACGGACGTAAGCCGATGACCGAAGGAAAAGGACAAATCATTCGAGGTAACATCGTCAGGAACGGCCGCAACCATGGCATAAGCATTCAAGGAGCCCGACACATCAGCATCCTTGACAACCTGTCCTACGGCAATGCTGGAGCCGGCTTCTATGGTAACTACTTCATGAGCGATGTCCTCATCAGCGGTAACCAACTGCTCGACAACCGCTGGGGCATCTACATCTGTCCGGCAAGCAACGTCAAGGGCTTCGACGTAACAGGCGAGTTCTGCGACATCACCATTCAGGGGAACGTCCTCAGACGCAATCAAGAAGACATGTACATCGACCCGTCAATATCCTATAACCGATAATAATTAAACCACAGTTAACTTATTTATTAACAATTAAATTAAACAAGTATGAAAAAGTTATTTGCAATGGCAGCAATTGCTGTAATGTGTCTGACTGGCTGTAACAAAGCTAACACAGCTGAAGAGGCTCTCGACTTCGAGAAGGCTACTCCCGAAGCAGTCGTAAGTGCACTCGCAGAAAAGGTACAGGCTGGTGATGCAACAGCTATCACAGCAGCTCTGGAGACTGTTCAGACTCAGCTGGCTGGTCTGATTGACGCCGGTAACGTTGAGAAGGTTACTGAGTATGCAGCTAAGATCAAGGCTTTCGTTGAAGAGAACGCCGAGGCTCTGAAGGGCTTCAACATCGACGTAACTCCTCTGACCGCTGTTATTGACAAGGTTGCTGCAATGCCAGGCGCTGCCCAAGAGGCTGCCGAGGATGCCGCTCAGGATGCTGCAGAAGCTGCTCAGGCTCAGGCAGAAGCTGCTGCCGATGCTGCTATCGACGAAGCTGAATCTAAGGTTGACGAAGCAGTGAAAGCTGCCGAAAAAGCTGTTGACGAAGCAATCGAAACTGGCAAGGCTAAGACAAACGATGCCATTCAGGGCGCAGCCGACAAGATTAAGCTCTAAATCTTAATTGGCCATAAACAATGAAGCCGAGGGCGTTTGCTCTCGGCTTCATTCATTTATTGTTTCCTTTATTCCATCGTAAGCTTGCCTTCTTTGGCATCGACCTTGATGGGACGATTGCGGTCAAGTCGACCTGCAAGGAGTTCCTTCGAGAGGTCATCGAGCAGGAGTCGCTGGATGGCTCGCTTGACGGGACGGGCTCCGAAGTCTGGATCGTAGCCCTCGTTAGCGAGCAAGTCGATGGCTTCGTCGCTTACCTCCAAAGTCAAGCCGTTCTCTTTAAGCATCCTTTGAACTCCCTCAACCTGCAGACGGACTATCTGCTTCACTTCACCCCAGTTCAAGGGATGGAAGACGATAATCTCGTCGATACGATTCAGGAACTCGGGACGTATGCCGCGCTGTACCAGCATGTCGCGCACATCTTGCTCTCCCTTGTCGAGGTCAGCGCCTGTCAGCAGGTTGCTCGTCATGATGATGATGGTGTTCTTGAAGTTGACGGTACGGCCCTTCGAATCCGTCAGACGGCCATCGTCGAGCACTTGCAGCAGGGTGTTGAAGACATCGGGATGCGCTTTCTCTATCTCATCGAAGAGCACGACCTGATAGGGTTTGCGGCGAACAGCCTCGGTGAGCTGACCACCCTCGTCATAGCCGACGTATCCTGGAGGCGCACCGATGAGTCGCGTCACGCTGAACTTCTCCTGATACTCACTCATATCGATACGCGTCATCATGGTTTCGTCGTCGAAGAGGTATTCAGCCAGTGCTTTTGCCAGTTCCGTCTTGCCGACACCAGTCGAGCCGAGGAAGATGAAGCTTCCGATAGGCCGTTTCGGGTCTTGCAAGCCTGCACGGCTACGGCGAACGGCATTACTTACGGCAGCGATGGCTTCCTCCTGACCGACAACGCGCTTGTGCAGTTCTTCCTCAAGATGAAGCAGCTTCTCGGTTTCACTGGTCTGCATCTTCGTGACGGGAATGCCTGTCCAACGACTCACGACATCAGCTATATCATCGGCAGTGACTTCGTCCCTCAATAACTTATTGCTGACGGAAGAACTGTCTTTGAGTTGCTTCTCGAGTTCTGGCAGCTTCGAGTAGCGAATCTCAGCAACCTTAGCGTAGTCGCCATCGCGTTCTGCTTGCTCTGCTTCTCTACGGAGCTGCCCGATGCTGTCCTTCAGGGTTTGAACCTGGTCGGCTTGATGCTTCTCGTTCTCCCACTGCTGACGCATCTCTTTCTCCTGCCCTCGCAGGTCAGCTATCTCCTTCTCGATACCCGCAAGCTTGGGGTCTTGTTTGCTCTCACGACGGATGGCTTCGCGTTCAATCTCAAGCTGAGCAAGACGACGGCTGATTTCATCGAGTTCCTCAGGCACGGAGTCGCGCTCCATACGAAGCTTTGCTGCGGCTTCGTCCATCAGATCGATGGCTTTGTCTGGCAGGAAGCGCTCGGTGATGTAACGTTGCGAGAGCTGTACGGCAGCAATGACGGCGTCGTCCTGGATGCGCACCTTGTGGTGGTTCTCGTAACGTTCCTTCAGACCACGCAGGATGCTGATGCTGGAAAGTGTGTCAGGCTCATCGACCATGACGGTCTGGAATCGGCGTTCCAGCGCCTTGTCTTTCTCGAAGTACTTCTGGTACTCGTCGAGCGTAGTGGCACCGATGCTTCGCATCTCACCGCGGGCCAGAGCAGGCTTCAGTATGTTCGCAGCATCCATCGCACCTTCGCCCTTACCGGCACCGACCAGAGTATGTATCTCGTCGATAAAGAGGATGATGCCGCCTTGACTTTCGGTCACTTCCTTGACGACACTCTTCAGCCTTTCCTCAAACTCGCCCTTGTACATAGCACCGGCTACGAGCGCGCCCATGTCGAGGCTGTAGAGTTGTTTGTTCTTCAGGTTCTCGGGCACATCTCCACGCAGGATTCTGTGGGCAAGACCTTCCACGATGGCCGTTTTACCCGTACCTGGTTCACCTATCAAGATAGGGTTATTCTTTGTCCTTCGCGAGAGGATCTGCAGCACGCGACGTATCTCGTCGTCTCGTCCGATGACGGGGTCGAGCTTCCCTGCCCTAGCCTCGTCCACGAGATTGCGAGCATACTTCTGCAGGCTCTTCTCTTCTTGTTGTTGATTTGGATTCTGTATCATAGCATTATTCTCCTTTCACCCATATTCAACAAATCCTGTGCAAAGCCATCGAAGCACGACAAAATGACTGAGAGCACGACAAAATGTCGGTACAAATCCCTATATTTTGTAATTAAAGTATCAGTATATTTATTATATAATGAACGAAGGGTGCATCCCTTTTATCGTAAATGATTGCAGGAGAAGACGTGTCGAATTTGTCTTTTCGACACAATGAATTGCATGACACGACACGTCGAGTTGATTGCAGGTACATGTATATGCAATTGCACGTACATGTATGTGCAATCAACTTCATGCGTGAAAATAAGAAAAAGGACGTGTCTGAATGACTACAGACACGCCCTTAATCGATTGTTTTCTCTGCTTAATCCGCTTATTCCATTGTCATATGAGTAAATCTCAATTGGCGAAATAAGTGTAATTCGTGATTTAGAACTCGGCGTTCCTCGGTGTGCGGGGGAAGGGAATGACGTCGCGGATGTTCTGCATACCTGTGACGAACAGGATGAGACGCTCGAAGCCAAGTCCGAAGCCTGCATGTGGGCAACTGCCGTACTTGCGGGTATCAAGGTACCACCACAGGTGCGTCAGGTCCATACCACGACGGTCCACCTCTGCCATCAACTTGTCGTAGCTCTCCTCACGAACGGAGCCGCCAATAATCTCGCCAATAGACGGGAAGAGGACATCCGTGCCTTGCATGGTGGGACCAGGTGCTACGGCGCCCTTGTAACCGATGCTACCGCCATCGGCAGTCTCTTGGTTCTGCTTCATGTAGAAGGACTTGAACGAACGGGGATAGTCGGTCATGATGACGGGCTTCTTGAAGTGTTCCTCCACGAGGTAGCGTTCGTGCTCGCTGGCAAGGTCGTCGCCCCACTCGCAGGGGAACTCGAACTTCTTGCCGTTCTGCTTTGCCTCCTGCAAGATCTTGATGCCTTCTGTGTAAGGCAGGCGAACGAAGGTTTCCTTCAGCACGCCTTCGAGACGCTCGATGAGCGTCTTGTCAATCATCTTGTTCAGGAACTCGAGGTCGTCCTTGCAGTTGTCGAGTGCCCACTTCACGCAGTACTTGATGAAGTCCTCTTCGAGGTCCATCAGCTCTTCCTGGTCGAGGAAAGCAACCTCTGGCTCTATCATCCAAAACTCGGCAAGGTGTCGGGGCGTGTTGGAGTTCTCGGCGCGGAACGTCGGACCGAAGGTGTAGATGGCTCCGAGGGCTGTTGCGCCAAGCTCACCCTCGAGCTGACCGCTGACAGTCAGGGACGTCTGTTCGCCGAAGAAGTCGTCGTCGTAGATAATCTTGCCCTGCTCGTCCTTCTTCAGGTCGTAGAGGTTCTTGGTCGTGACCTGAAACATGTTGCCGGCTCCCTCGCAGTCGCTTGCCGTGATGAGCGGTGTATGGAAATAGAAGTAGCCGTGCTCGTGGAAGTACGTATGGATAGCCATCGCCATGTTGTGACGGATGCGCAGGATGGCTCCGAAGGTGTTGGTGCGGGGACGCAGGTGTGCTACGCTACGCAGGAACTCCCAGCTGGCGCCCTTCTTCTGCAGAGGATAAGTGTTGTCGCAGTCGCCAAGAATCTCGATACCTGTGGCTTGAATCTCGCTTGCCTGACCTGCTGCAGGGCTCTCCACGAGTTTGCCAACTACACTCAGGCAGGCACCAGTCGTGATGCGCTTCAAGGTCTCCTCATCGAAGTTAGCCTCGTCGCCCACAATCTGCACGTTCTTAATGGTCGAACCATCGTTCAGGGCAATAAAGAAGATGCCTTTGCTTCCGCGTTTCGAGCGAACCCAGCCCTTCACATTGATGTCCGATCCGTATGCTGTGCTCTTCAGAGCATCAATAACTTTTGTTCTTTTCATATCATTAAGGTCTTTAAGGTCCTTAAGGTCTTTAAGGACATTGGTTCTTTATTCAAACGCTCCCATGTGAAGCATATCCACTTCCTTTTCCGTGAGGAAGCGCCAGTCACCACGACGGACGTTCTTCTTCGTCAAGCCAGCAAAGTAAACGCGGTCGAGGCGGATGACTTTGTAGCCAAGGTGCTCGAAGATGCGGCGAACGATACGGTTGCGGCCGCTGTGAATCTCGATGCCCACCTGCTTGCGGTCAGTCTCGCTTGCATATTCGATAGCATCTGCGTGGATTTCTCCGTCCTCGAGTTCGATGCCGTCGGCAATCTGCTTCATGTCAGCAACTGTGACGTTCTTGTCGAGATAGACGTGATAAATCTTCTTCTTCATGAAGCCTGGATGTGTCAGCTTAGTTGCCAACTCGCCATCATTCGTCAGGAGAAGCACGCCAGTCGTGTTGCGGTCGAGGCGGCCTACAGGATAGATGCGCTCGCGGCAAGCACCCTTCACGAGGTCCATCACGGTCTTGCGGTTCTGCGGGTCGTCGCTCGTGGTCACATAATCCTTAGGCTTGTTCAAGAGGATATAGACCTTCTTCTCGATGCTGACAAGTTGGTCGTGGAAGTGTACTTCGTCGGAACGCTTCACCTTTGTGCCGAGCTCCGTTACAATCTCACCATTGACCTTCACTACGCCAGCCTGAATGAACTCATCAGCTTCACGACGTGAGCAAACGCCAGCATTGGCGAGGTACTTGTTCAAGCGGATTGGTTCGTCTGGGTCAGTATGAAGCTCCTTATACTCAATCTGCTTCTTCATGCTGTACTTAGCATGAGGATTGTAACCAGCGGTACGAGGACGGCGATTGAAACCACCTTGACGCTGCTGATAGCCACCTTCTCTCTGCTGGTAGCCGCCTTCACGATTGTAGCGAGGACGGGGCTGATAGCCACCTTCTCTCTGTTGGTAGCCGCCTTCTCTGGACTGATAGCCTTCGCGAGGTTGATAGCCTCCTTCACGATTGTAACGGGGACGGGGCTGATAACCACCTTCTCTTTGCCCATAACCGCCTTCACGATTATAGCGAGGACGAGGCTGGTAGCCACCTTCCCTCTGCTGATAACCTTCGCGAGGCTGATAGCCTTCCTGGCCCTGATTGTTATTGTAAGAACGATTGATGCGAGGACGCATCGGACGCCCATAGCCGTTCTGTCTGTCGTTGTTGTAACTCTGCGGACGATAGCCATCGCGGCGACCGCCGTTGTCTGATTCGGAGTTCCGCGCATCAAAAGCGCGTCTTGGTGCTTCAGCATCCGAGAATTTGTCTCTCCAGTTTTCTTGTTCGTTAATCATTTGTTTAAGTGTTTGTGGATTAATGTGTTTTTCTTACATTCCAGTGTATGAATATGGAGTAATTGCACGCAGTTCTTCCTTCACGGATTCGCTGACGTTCAGTTCCTCTATAAAGTTCTTTATGGTTGCTTCGTCGATGCCTTTGCCCGTACGCGTCAGGGCTTTTAGGGCTTCGTAGGGATGCGGATAGGCTTCTCTGCGCAGGATGGTCTGAATGGCTTCTGCACAGACTGCCCAGCAGTTCTCAAGGTCGCGACGGATGGCCTCTTCGTTGAGGACAAGCTTCCGCAAGCCTTTCAGGGTGCTTTGTATCGAGATGAGCATATGCCCAACAGGAACACCAACATTACGGAGCACAGTCGAGTCCGTCAAGTCACGTTGCAGACGACTGATGGGGAGCTTCAGGCTGAGGTGCGAAAGGATGGCGTTGGCGATGCCGAGGTTGCCTTCCGAGTTCTCGAAGTCGATGGGATTGACCTTATGAGGCATTGCGCTTGAGCCTACTTCGCCAGCCTTAATCTTCTGACGGAAGTATTCCATCGAGACATACTGCCAGAAGTCGCGGTCGAGGTCGATGATGATGGTGTTGATGCGCTTCATGGCATCGAACACAGCGCCCAGGCAGTCGTAGTTACTTATCTGTGTGGTATATTCTTCTCGCTCCAGTCCAAGACTCTCGCTGGTGAACTTCCTGCCGAACTCGCGCCAGTCGTACATAGGGAAAGCCACATGATGGGCGTTGAAGTTGCCTGTCGCACCACCGAACTTGGCTGTAAGAGGGCAAGCACGAAGCATGTCGAGCTGACGCTTGAGACGATAGACAAACACCATCACTTCCTTGCCCAAGCGGGTTGGACTGGCAGGCTGTCCGTGCGTCTTGGCCAGCATGGGCACGTCTTTCCACTCTTCTGCATACTGCTGAAGCTGAGCAATCAGCTCCTCGAGGAGAGGGTAATAGACTTGGTCGAGTGCTTCCTTGATGCTGAGGGGCACGCTGGTGTTGTTGATGTCCTGACTGGTCAGACCGAAGTGGATGAATTCCTTGTATTGCTCCAGGCCACCAATCTTGTCGAACTGCTCCTTGATGTAATACTCGACAGCCTTCACATCGTGATTCGTGACGGCTTCGATGTCCTTCACGCGCTTGGCATCATCTTCCGTAAAGTTACGGTAGATATCGCGAAGCTGCTCGTCGCTGGCGGGAATGCCCTGCAATTGCGGCAGAGGCAAATGCTTGAGCGCGATGAAGTATTCCACTTCAACTCGCACGCGATAACGAATCAGAGCATACTCCGAAAAGTATGCTGCCAAAGCTTCAGTCTTGCCTCTGTATCTGCCGTCAATAGGCGAAACAGCCGTCAGCATATTTAGTTCCATATATCCGAAAAGTAATGTGTAATCTTTGAAAAACGCGTGCAAAGGTACGACTTTTAATTATAAATACAAAATTATTAAATTCAAAATTGAACAAAGAATGCGGAAAAGTGCAAAAAGAGGTAAGGACAAACGCCCTTCGGGGGAAAACAAAACGCCAGAACAAAAAGCGGGACAGCTTCTTGCAGCCGCCCCGCTTCTGTTAGGTAGAAGACCAGATGGATTACTTCACCATGAATTTCTTGCCGCTGCGAATGTAGATGCCCTGAGGCAATTTACCATTTGACCATTTGCCATTTACAATCTTCCTGCCGCTGAGGTCGTAAACGTTATCGTCCATCGTCCTTTCTCCGTTGATTTCCTTGATGCCGTCTTCCCAGTCTGCCAGGTCGCCTACGAAGGTGACGTTGAGGAAGCTGAACTTCTCCTCATACTTCGCCAGGTCAGCGGCATAGACATGCATCTTCGTGGCCTTGTTTTCCATGAATGACTTGTTCTCGTAGTTGGCTGACACCCAGGTCAGCGCCTCGGGATTGGCGAAGCAGAACACATCGGTGATGTTGTTGCTGACGTAGAAGGCATTGTTATCAATCTTTTTGAGACCCGAGCCAAGGACTACGGTCTTGAGATTCTTGCAGCCGTAGAAAGCATAATAGCCGATGTCGGTCACGCTGTTGGGGATGTAGAGCTTTTGGATGCTGGAATTTGCAAGGGCATATGTGCCGATGGAGACAACGTGCTGGGGGATGTCGACTTCCTCGATGGCGAGACAGAAGAAGGCACTGGAACCAATCTGTTCGATGTAGTCGGGAATGACGGTTTTGGTTGTTGCGGCTACGAGCCTGTTGTAGGCAATCTCGATGACTGCATGGTTGTCAATCTTGAAATAAGGATTGGCTTCATCGACGTAGTAGTTCTCCAAGCCGGAGATTCCGCCTATCGCAGCATCGCCGATAAAGCGCAGGTTGGCAGGCAGGTAGAGGTTCTTGATGCCACTGCAATAGCGGAATGCGCCGTAATCGATTGAGTAGAGGTCAGCAGGAAGATACAGGTCTTCAGGCCAATTGCTTAGACCCCAGAAGGCATACGCGCCGATTGTACGAATGGTGTTGGGCAGGTTGGAAAAATGGGCATTGAAGCAATTGTCGAATGCTTCATCGCCTATGCTGGTTATGCCGTCGGGCAACACGACCTCAACTATCTGTTCGCCATACTCTCCGCGCCACGGAGCCAGATTTTCCCAGTCATCGTAGTCATACATGTCGCCCGTGCCTGTGATGGTGAGCTTCAGGGCAGGCTTCTCAAGGGACTGTGAGAGAACATTGTCCCAGACCCAGACGGTGTAGGGAAGTTCCGTCAGGGCGTATTCCAGATTGTCGCCACACTTGCCATGAGGCAGGCCGGTATCGGCACCCTCGTCCTGCACAACAGTAATGCTCTGCAAGAAGTAGGGTTCGATGCCGCTAAAGAAGAGGATGATGCTGGCATCCGTATATTCTGTCTCACCGTCGAACTCCAGCACGGCATCGGTGAAGTCAGCATCTTGTTGGACATTCTTGCGCATCTCCTGCAACTTCTCATCGGTGGTGCCACGCTCGCAGATAATTCCGGCAATGGCCTCAAGATGTCCGGCAAACCTCACTACAATCTTCTTGATGCATCCCGTCACGCCAAACAAGTTCCGGAACTCGCATTCCACGCCCTTTGTGTTGGAATAGCCGCCAATGCCGAGGCATTCCACGCCAGTCGAGGAGTCGCCCCCGGTGGGGAGCGCGTCTGTCTCAGTCAGCATGAGTGTGGTCATCCCGACGGGAGTCTCGGGGTCGTGGAAGGCAGCAGACCAGGGTGTGCCCTCCTTGCTCGATGCAACTCCACACTTGTATGACTCCGTCACATCCGTTGTCTCCCAGTCGCAGAAGGTGGAGACGATGCCTGAGAAGTTCATCTCCCCGCCCTCCATCACGAGCGTGATGCTCTTCAGGAAAGTGTTTCTGCCCACATACATATCGAAAGAGAAGACGTCGTTCATCTCTATGCCGTCGCCAAAATCAAGTTCAAAGTTATCGTAATAAGGCAGATTGCTGGTTGAAAATTTGCTTTCATACGAGGCTCCGTACGGACTCGAATAATAGATGTGATGTATGTCGCCACCTGCCTTGACGATAAGCTTCTTCACCTTTCCCTCTACACGGAAGTCTGAGGTAAGTTTCAGCCTCGGGTACGTGCTGCTGCCGCCAGTGGCTCGCATATAAACGCACATTTCATCGTTCCATTGTGTGTTGTATTTTTCAAGCTCTGTACCATCGGCTGGCAACGATATGTACCAATTATGTTCTCCGTCATTGGCAGGCAAAGCATTATCGTACCCTTCATAGTCTCCGAATATCGAAATGATGTCGTTGCCGTCTGCTACAGTAACTTCTGTCGAGATGTTAATACGCTGGATATACATGGGTTGGTCGGAACTCTCGTCTTTGGGGTAGAACGTCATCTGCACGCATTGGTTGACATTTGTGGAGCTCAGGCTCAAGTCGCTGTATCCAAAAGCATAATAGTGCAACTTGCCGTCATCTGCGATATTAAGGTTATAGGAGAAAGTCCTTTCACCGAAATCGACTATGACCATCCCGACGTTGCCGCCAAAGGCACAGAATATCTCTTGGATGTTGCCGGGAACGCTGAAGTCAGTAACCATGGCGAAAATGGATGTCCTGGGCTTGACAGCAAGAACGTTCCAGCCGTCCACCTCAGCCATACTGATGACGGGCGACTTGGCCTCTCCGCCTTCCCGCCATGTCCAGGTGTTGCCCTCGGACGTGGTTAAAGTGCCTTCTGAATAAGTCTCATTGGCAATTCCATACTCATTCCCAGTAAAGGTTGAATTCAATTCCTTAATCACCGTGTTGCCCAATAACTCCATCGGAAGAACAGCGGCAAATAATGTCACGATAAAAAGTCTGATTTGTTTCATGTTGGTAAAGGTTTTTGTTAATATAGTGCTGCAAAGATACAAATTTTAACTATAAACGTTTGTTAATGAACAAGAAATTTCTCATTTAATAAAAGAAATGCTACCTTTGTTCCCTGAAACTAACAAACACTTAACTAAAAATCATATTATGGAGAAAATCATCGGACTTATCGACGCGCCGTTCACCCCTTTCCACGAGAATGGCGACGTGAACCTCGAACCCATCCCTGCTTATGCTAAAATGCTGCAGAAGAACGGATTGAAGGGTGTATTTATTAACGGAAGTAGTGGCGAAGGCTATATGCTGACGCCTGAAGAACGCATGCAACTGGCTGAGGCCTGGATAAAGGCAGCCCCCGAGGGCTTCAAGGTCATCGTGCATGTGGGAAGTTGTTGTGTTCGCGAGAGCCGTAAGCTTGCCGAGCACGCCCAGAAGATTGGTGCTTGGGGCATAGGAGCTATGGCGCCTCCGTTCCCGAAGATTGGCCGTATCGAAGAACTCGTGAAGTATTGCGAGGAGATTGCCGCAGGAGCACCCGCCCTACCCTTCTACTTCTATCACATCCCAGCCTTTAATGGTGCCTTCCTGCCGATGGTTGAGTTCCTCAAGGCAGTTGACGGTCGCATCCCGAACTTCGCAGGCATCAAGTACACCTTCGAGAGCCTCTATGAGTACAACCAATGCCGACTCTACGGTGGCGGCAAGTTCGACATGCTTCACGGACAGGACGAAACCATCCTTCCCTGCCTCGCTATGGGTGGAGCGAAAGGCGGAATCGGAGGCACCACGAACTACAATGGCAAGAATCTTGTCGGTATCATAGATGCCTGGAACCGAGGCGACTTAGAGGCTGCACGTCAACTACAGGATTACTCGCAGAAGGTCATCAATGTTATCTGTCATTTCCGCGGCAACATCGTGGGCGGCAAGCGCATCATGAAGCTGATTGGCCTCGACCTCGGACCTAATCGTACACCCTTCCAAAACATTACACCAGAGGAAGAGATTCAACTCAAGAAGGAACTCGACGAGATAGGTTTCTTCCAACATTGCAACGAGTTTTAAATGAAAAATAAAGGTATCATATTCATAGTCTTGTGCCTTTGCGTTTGTGCCTCACACGCAGCACAGAAGGTCAAGGTGGCTTGTGTGGGCAATAGCGTGACCTACGGCTACGGCCTGCAAGACCGCGAGCACGATTCCTACCCGGTTCGCCTGCAGCAGATGCTGGGCGAGGGCTACGAGGTGGGCAACTTCGGACACTCTGGTGCTACCTTATTATATAAGGGACATCGGCCCTACATCGGTCTGCCGGAGTTCCATCAAGCACTCGACTTCAAGCCCGATTGGGTGGTCATCCATCTTGGGCTGAACGACACAGACCCGCGCAACTGGCCCGACTGGAAGGAGGAGTTCATCCCGAACTATCGCGCCCTGATTGATTCCTTCCGAGTGGTGAACCCCGAGACCCGTATCCTCGTCTGCAAGATGACGCCCATCTTCGACCGTCACCCACGCTTCCAGAGCGGCACGCGTGACTGGCACGCTCAGGTTCAGAAGGCCATCGAGCAGGTGGCACATGGCGCCGGAGCGCAGCTCATCGACCTCTTCACGCCCTTGCACGATCGTCCCGACCTCTTCCCCGATGCTCTGCATCCCAATCCAGAAGGCGCGAAGATTCTGGCGAAGACCGTCTATTCTGCTCTCACGGGCGACTACGGCGGCCTGCATTTGCCGCCGGTCTATTCCAGCGGAATGGTCTTGCCGCGCGACGAGCCCATTTGGATTGAAGGCATTTCCGATGCCCGCCGCAACATCAAGGCGACCTTAACCCGCGACGGAAAGGTGGTACACGAGAGCAACAACTTCTCGAATGCCAGCGGCTTGTGGACCATTCAATTGCCCGACACGAAGGCTGGCGGTCCTTATACCCTTACGTTCACGGCTACGCCTCTCAACCCCGACCACTATCACTTCTACTATCCCGAGAAGTATCCCTATCTGCTCAAGAACCTGACGAAAGCCAAGCCGCAGACGCTCACGATAGACAGCCTCTACTTCGGCGACATTTGGCTTGCCAGCGGACAGTCGAACATGGAGCTTCGGGTTGACCAATGCAACACGCTCGAACAGGACCTTGCCGACGCCAAGCGCCTCACCAACCTACATATTTATAATATGCCCGCGCGTGCAAGGACGGATGCTGTGGAGTGGGACGATAGCGTGCTTGCCTACACGAACGAGCTGCGGCACATGAAGTTCCAGGGATGGAAGACGGCTTCGCCCGAATCGGTTCGGAGCTTCTCCGCCGTCGCCTTCAACTTCGGACGCGTGCTTTGCGACAGCCTGCCCGACGTGCCCATCGGCATCATCTGTAACGCCGTGGGAGGCTCCACGACGGAGTCTTGGATAGACCGCTCGACGCTCGAATGGGAGTTCCCCAACATCCTGCGCGACTGGCGGAATGGCGACTTCGGACAGGCTTGGGCACGCGGCCGCATGACGCAGAACATCGCCCACGCCCTCAACAAGGAATCGGCTGCATACAATCCCCTCCAGCGCCATCCCTACGAGCCTGCCTACCTCTTCGAAGCAGCCATCGCGCCGCTCGGACATCTGCCCATACGTGGCGTCATCTGGTACCAGGGAGAGAGTAACGCCCACAACATCGAGGTACACGAGCGGCTCTTCACGCTCCTTGAGCAATCGTGGCGTGGGTTCTTTGCCCAGCGCTGGAGGAGCGAGTTCCACAAGAAGCACCCCCTGCCCTTCTATGTCGTCCAGCTCAGCAGTCTGCCGCGACCTTCGTGGCCTGCCTTCCGCGACAGCCAGCGCCGCCTGGCTTCCGAGTTGTCACACACCGCGCTCGTAGTCACAAGCGACCTTGGCGACCCGAATGACGTCCACTACCGCACGAAGCGACCTGTAGGCGAGCGCCTTGCTTTGCAAGCCTTGAAACACACCTACGGCCATGAGTTGGAGAGCGAAGGTCCGACGCTTCGTTCTGCTGTCCGCGGAAAGGACAACAACATCTGCCTCAGGTTCGACCATGCAGACGGCCTCAGTTGCACGCGAGGCTTCGAGATTGCCGCTTACGATGGCATGTTCCATCCTGCCGACATCAAGATAGAGGGTGACAAGATACTCCTCTCCTCGCCTGCCGTCAAGAATCCGACGCTCGTCCGCTACGGCTGGAGCGGCTTCACGGATGCCGACCTCCGCAACAAGCAGGGCCTTCCTGCCTCGACCTTCAGTACTACGGTATGGTAATTTAAGCTTCGGGAGTTGATGAAGCAAAAGTTCCGCCTGCGCCGAAGGAGTTAAAGAAACGAATTATCGCAAGCAAATAATTAATAAAGACCACGAATTACTCGAATTACACGAATTCTTTAAGCCAACTGAGGGCGTAGCCAATTCGTGTAATTCGAGTAATTTGTGGTTAAAGGAGGACTACACGTCGAGCGAATATCCCTCTCTGTATTTGTAGTGCAGCAGCTTGGTGGCTTCTGGGTCGTCCATGAACTTCTGCACGATGGGGTTCCAGCGGACGGGTCGGCCGAGCTGGATGGCGATATTGCCGAGGTTGCAGACGGTACAAGAGGTGTGTCCTGTCTCGACGGGGCAGTTGGGGTCAACATGCGCCTTGACGGCATCTATCCAGATGCGACGGTGAGCCGATTGCGACTCGTAAGCGCCTTTTTCTACACCGAGATCCATCTTCTCGAACTTCGGGTCGGAAGCACGGAACGATCCGCGGCAGACCTTCAGCCAGCCGTTCTCTCCATAGATCTGCAGGCCTTGCTCGCCGCCATTGTAAGGCTCCTCTGTGATGATGATGCCATTATCGTACTCGAAGGTCAGTTGCTCAAACGGACCATAGCCCGCAGGACTGATCTTCACGGGGCCGCCGTTTCCGTCCTTGCCGATGCTCCATTGGGCGATGTCGAACATGTGAGCGCCCCAGTCGGTCATCAAGCCGCCGCCCGTCTCCTTGTACCAACGCCATGCGCCCCAGAAGCTCTCGTTGTGCTCCGCGTCGATGAAGGGGTCGAGCTCCTGATTGTACCAGATGGAAGCCGGCAGCGGACCGAGCCACTTGTCCCAATTCAGACCGGCGGGCACGTCCTGCTTCGGCAGGTTGTAGGGCACAGGAGCCGCACTCTTGGGGTTCGTCGCAGTACGTCCACAATGGACTTTTATCTTATCTATCTTGCCAAGGATGCCCTCACGGCAAAGCGTGGCAGCATGGATGAACTCGCCGCTGCTTCGCTGCTGACTGCCCACCTGCAGGATGCGCCCATACTTGCGGACGGCCTTCACGAGTTGCTGTCCCTCGAAGATGGTAAGTGTGAGGGGTTTCTCCAGATAGACATCCTTGCCAGCCTTACAAGCCGCGATGGCGATGATGGCGTGCTGGTGGTCGGGCGTAGCGATAACCACAGCGTCGATGTCCTTTCGGGCCAGCAAGTCCTGGTAGTCCTCATAGACATCCACCTTCACCTTCTTCTCGCCCTTCGACCCGTAGTACTCCTTCACACGACGCTCGAAGCGTTCGCGCTTGATGTCATAGACGTCGCAGCCAGCCAGCACACGCACGTCGTCGAACGCCATGAAGGTGCTCAGCAGATACATCGCCTGCTGCCCAAGCCCGATGAAGCCCAGATTGACTTTCCCGTTGGCCGCCGAGCCTTGCTTGACTTTCCCGTTGGCAGACTTGGCAGGAGCCGCAGTCTTAGCCTGTACAAAATTCACGGGCGCCGCCATAGCCACAGCACCCAAAGCACTTGCTCGCAGAAAACTTCTTCTTTCCATAGTATTATATTTGTGTCATTCCTTGGGCAAAGTTACAAAATAATTTTTAATTCTTATCTCTTAATTCTTAATTTCTTTGTATCTTTCCTCAATAAACAGAAAGACGAATTGCCTCGCCAAGCTATTATCTAGGCTGTCAGCAAATCCGCTTTCATCGGCAGAAGACAGAGGACAATACCATGGCTGGTAGCAAGGCAAAGCGCCAAAACCCAACGTCCTTTATCTTTTTATATTCAGTAGCAAAGCAGTCAGGCCGAATTCCCCGGACAGCATTTGTAGTTTTTTGTTTCGGAGGTTCCGTCATGTTGATACAGCGTGTTGAAAATAATGCTTAACCTTTATGGCAATAATGCTTAACCTTTATTGGTGTCCTTAGGTATCTGTCTGCACTTTGTTCTAAGCACGGACAACTGATATATGCTCATCGCAGAATAGTTACTGACGCCCTTATTTCTATTAATAAAGGTTAAAATCCTACCCAATTCCTCATTTTTGGGGCATTCTTCTCTGCTACTTTCTCTATTTCCCCATAATTTTGCAGCAGAAACAAGCAAAAAGATGAAAACGAACAACAGACGAGAGGCTATCCTCAGCAAGACGGAGTACGACATCATGTCCATCATTTGGGACATCAACCGCTCCGTCTCCGCACGCGAGATTTACGATCTGCTCGACCCGAAGCCCGCCTACACGACACTCGCCACAGAGATGCGTACGCTCTACGAGAAGGGCTTTGTCGATTATTTCAAGAAGGACGGCGAGGGCAAGACGCACTACTACATCGCCAAGATTGGCAAGGGCGAGTACGTTCGCAAGGCCATGCACGACGTGAAGAAAACCTTCTTCGGCGGCAACCTGCGCTCCATGCTCAGTTTCTTCATCCGCGAAGAGGAACTCTCCGAGGAGGAACTCATCAACTTCCTGCACGAACTGGAATCAGAACTCACAGAAAACTCGTAAAAAGTCATGTCTACTCTGCTCATCTACGCCATCAAGTCGGCCATTCTGTTGACCCTGCTTTTCGTGCCGGGCATCTTCCTGATGTTCAAGGAAAAGAATTTCCGCTTCAACAGGATGACGCTCCTCGCCATATTGGTGCTGAGCCTCGTGTTGCCGCTCTGCAACTTCTCCCGTCTCTCGATGGACCGTATGCCAGCCGTACAAGCCATCGAACGAGGACTGATACAAGCCGGCATTCCAGTAGAGATTCCAAATCATATTTCTACAGAAGACATCACAAGCCAGGAGAAGCCTTTCCCTTGGTTCTACGTCGTCAGCATTCTCTACGGCATAGGCGTGATGACGATTCTGTGCATCCGTCTGCGCGAGGTGCTTTCCATGGGGCTCATCATCCGTCGCGGAAGCATCTGGGCGAAGGAGGAGGACGGCATCCGCATCTATTGTCACGCAGAGAACGTGGCTCCCTTCTCCTGGCTGCGAAGTATCGTCATAAGCGAAGCCGACTACAAAGAGAACGGACGCGAGATTATCCTGCACGAGAAGGCTCACATCCTCTACCATCACTCCCTGGACATCCTTCTGCTCACGCTCGTCGAAGCCCTGCAGTGGTGGAATCCTTTCGTCTATCTCTTGGGCATTCATCTCCGCGATGTTCACGAGTACGAAGCAGACGACTATGTCCTCCAGCAGGGCATCTCCTGCCACGCCTATTCCGAATTAGTCATAAGGAAAGCTGTAGGCGCCAACAGCTACACCTTCGCTAATAATTTCAATCACAGTCTAACCAAAAAGCGAATCAACATGATGCACAAAACAGATTCCAAAAGAAGACGTAGCCGAGTGCTTTACGTCCTTCCCATGATTGCATTGGCGCTGAGTGCCTTTGCCACACCTAAGTTCCAAACGGCAACTGGCCTCATCGAACAGACAGTCAAGCCTTCCTCATCAACCTTCTCGCTGCAAGGCAAAGTGTCCAATGCCCTCAATGTTGACCATTACCTAATTTATATATGGAACTACGACATGAATGAAATGCCGCAACTCGTGGATAGTGTCAAGGTAATAAAAGGAAAGTTTAAGTTCAGCATCAATTTAGATCAACCCTATTCGGGCATGATCAAAACAGTAAAGAAGGACGGAACGACAGGACGGTTTTACCTTGAGTTCCTTTTTGTGCCTGGTGAAGACTGCAAGATAGACGTCAAAGGCGAAGGCTTGAATGAGTTCACTCTTAGCGGCAGCAAGTTCTATCGTGACTGGCAAGCATTTGGCGACTTCTACCAAAAAGCAAGGGACAGAGCTATCGCACTAAGAGGCGCAGGTGATGAAGAATACATAGCATCTCTGGCTGACTACAATCGTAGGCACAAAGGCGAAGAAGGTTCTCTCATGTATCAATGTATGTGGCTTGCACACTCCAACATGAACTTCTCCATTTACGACGACATACAAGGTGGTCGCTTCAAGCGTTACATCCAGCATCGCAAGATTCAGTATGGCAAGGAGACTGTCATCGACATCCACATCGACAGCGAGGACAAGCTCACGTGCGGCATCAATCATGCCAAGCCGGAACCCATCAATCCCAAAGACCTAATGGAACTGCTCAGCAAGTATAGCGGGGAGTCGACTGTCATCAACTTTTCGTCTGATAAAAAGCTCGACAACATGGAACACATTATAAGGGAAGCCTCACGTAAGAACGAACACCTGAGGATAAACTACGAAGTCAAGCCTAAGGGAAACTGAAAGATTCTTCAGACTTTAACAAGAATGCTCCTTCGTTTCATGCGTTGGAGCATTTTTTGTCACTTTCTTTCATGTAAAGTATTTGCGCTTTGCAAATAATTCACTATCTTTGTACTCGCAAAGTGAAATTCGAGCCTTACTAATCGCATGAAAAAACACATCACACTTTACCTTCTGTTCATCCTCTTTTGTGGACTTTCTTGGGGACAAAATCATATTGTAGTCACACCGGCAGGCAAGATGGGACGGGCCGTCTCGGGACACTTCGCAGGCCTTGTGGACGGCAAACTCACGACCTGGGGCGGCTGCAACTTCCCCGACGTACCTTGTGCCGACGGCGGACAGAAGGTCTTCTACCCGAAGGCTTATGGAGCAAGCGTGACTGTGCCGGGCGAAACAATATACATTGGAGGCATGGACGAGAATGGGTCTGATGCCTCTGTCAGCCCCTCTAACCTTCCTTCTCTACCCAAGCCTCTCGACAACTTTGCTGCCTGTTATGGCATGGACAGAATCTTCGTGGCAGGCGGTCAGACGGATGGCGTACTTAACAAGGATATTTTTGCCCTCGATTGGCCTGACGGAAAGGAATGGGTGAAGATAGCAACCCTTCCAGACGAAGGCCGCCTGCAACCCTGCATGGCCGTACAGAATGCGCCCGAAGGGAAGGCGTTGTATGTATTTGGAGGGTGGACCCCCCAACCCCCTTTAGGGGAAGTTGTAAATACCAAAGGCCTTAAGCTTAATCTAAAGACTTTTGAGTGGCAAGAAATAGCCTCCTCTACTATAAACGCGTCTCCCTACAAGGGAGAGGTCGGGAGAGGGTCTGGGTCTGTAGCTCTCGTCGGCTCCTGCTGCGCTCCCTGCGGCTACAGCCACATACTTTTCTTCGGTGGCGTGAACTACGACATCTTCCTCTCTGCCATTCAAGGCAAGCAGGACGACCAATACCTCAGGCACGAGCCGTCGTGGTACAAGTTCCGCTCTGACGTGCTGGCCTACCACACGATAACCGACTCGTGGATGATCATCCCGGGCGACACGGCTCTGGCTCGCGCTGGAGCAGCCCTCACGCCTTTCGACGGAGGCTGGTACTATAGCGGAGGCGAGACGATGCCCGGCATAAGGTCGGACAAGATTTCGCGCATCGAGACAAAGCGCGACACTTCCTTCGGCTGGCTCAACTGGACGGTGCTTATCCTCTACCTTGCAGCGATGCTGGGCATGGGCATCTACTTCATGAGACGCGAGAACGGCGCCGAGGACTTCTTCAAGGGCGGCGGTCGCATCCCCTGGTGGGCAGCAGGCATCAGCATCTACGCCACCATGCTCAGCGCCATTACCTACATGGCGATTCCAGCCAAAGCCTACGCCACGGACTGGACCTATTACCCGATGCTCTGGATGATTCCCGTGGTGGGCTTCCCCGTGATATGGTACTACCTACCCTACTTCCGCCGACTCAAAGCAGCATCTGCCTACGCAATACTCGAGGAGCGCTTCAACCTCGCCACCCGCATGATGGCCTCCACGCTGTTCTGCATCTTCATGGTGGCTCGCATGGCACTCGTGATGTACCTGCCTTCGTTGGCTCTGACCGCAGTCACGGGCATCGACATCTACCTTTGCATCGTGCTCATGGGTCTCGTCACCATCATCTATTGCACGATGGGCGGCGTGGAAGCTGTCATTTGGGGCGACGTCGTGCAAGGGTGCATCCTCGTGGGCGGAGCCATCTTTGCAGCCCTGTACCTGTGGGCTGGTACGGAGGGCGGCTTCTCGGGAGCCTGGCAGATAGCTATGGACAATGACAAACTGCAGCTCTTCGTCTGGAGCTGGGACTATCGTCGCGTCACCTTCTGGGTAGCCATCCTTGGTGGCGGCATAGCCAACAACCTCATTTCCTATACCAGCGACCAAACCGTCATTCAGCGTTACATGACCACCAAGGACGAGAAGAGTGCAGGCCGTAGCATCCTCGTGAACGGCTTTATGAGCGTCTTCATCTCCGTTGCCTTCTACTTCATCGGCACGGGTCTCTACACGTTCTACAAGACGCATCCGCAGAGCCTCGACATCACGATGCAGCAGGGCGACGCCATCTTCCCGTACTTCATGATGAGTCAGATGCCCGCAGGCATAGCCGGATTGCTGATTGCCGCCATCTTTGCCGCCACGATGAGCACGATTTCGAGCAATATCAACTCCGTCTCGACAGCCTTTAGCGTGGACTTCATCCAGCGGTTCCGTCCCTCAATCAAGGACGCGACACTGCTTCGTGTAGCCCGTTGGACGTGTATCGTCAGCGGACTGATGGGCCTCGGAATCGCTTTGCTGATGGCTACATGGGACATCGCGTCGCTGCTTGACTACTTCAACACCATCCTCGGACTGCTGACGAGCGGCCTCGGAGGCCTCTTCGTGATGGCAGTCTTCTTCCCGCGCATCAAGGGACGAGCCGCCCTGACTGGCTTCATAGCAGGCGAACTGGTCGTCTTCCTCATGTACCTCTACACAGACGTCAACTTCTTCCTCTTCGGAGCAACAGGAATTGTCATAAGTGTTATTGTGGCTTGGTTCACATCATTCGTAACGAAAAAATAATTAAAACTAAATAATATGGTTGATTTTAACTTACTTGCCGCTCAGTATAAGAGCGAGTTGCTGGACAGGGTGATGCCCTTCTGGATGGAGAACAGTATTGACAAAGAGTTCGGTGGGTACTTCACGTGCATCGAGCGAAACGGCGAGGTCTATGACACCGACAAGTTCATCTGGCTGCAAGGCCGTGAGGTGTGGATGCTCGCTACATTATATAATAAGGTAGAGAAAAAGCAGGAATGGCTGGATGCGGCTATTCAGGGCGCCGAGTTCCTCAAGAAGTACGGCCACGATGGCCAGCTGAACTGGTACTTCTCGCTCGACCGCGAGGGCCGTCCGCTCGTGGAGCCCTACAACATCTTCTCGTACACCTTCGCTGTGATTGCCTTCGGTCAGCTCTACAAGGCGACTGGCAATCAAGAATATGCCGACATCGCCAAGAAGACCTTCGACATCGTGCTCTCGAAGCGCAACAATCCAAAAGGCAAGTGGAGCAAAGCGGCACAGGGAGCTCGTGCTCTCAAGGACTTCGCCTTGCCCATGATTCTCTGTAATGTTGCCCTCGAGATTGAGGACTTGCTGGAGCCTAAGTTCCTGCAGGAGACCATCGACATCTGTCTGCACGAAGTACTTGACGTCTTCTATCGTCCTGAGTTGGACCTCGTCGTGGAGCACGTCAGCAAGGACGGCAAACTCGTCGATTGCCACGAGGGACGCCTCCTCAATCCCGGCCACGCCATCGAAGCCATGTGGTTCATCATGGACCTCGGCAAGCGGCTCGGTCGTCAGGACCTCATCGACAAAGCCGTTCACATCGCCCTTCGCGAGGCTGAGTACGGTTGGGACAAGCAGTACGGCGGCATCTTCTACTTCATGGACCGCCTCGGCCGACCTCTTCAGCAGCTCGAATGGGACCAAAAGCTCTGGTGGGTTCACATCGAGACGCTCATCACGATGATTAAAGGCTACGAGCTGACGGGCAAGCAGGAATGCCTCGATTGGTTCATGAAAGTCCACGAATACGTATGGAGCCACTTCATGGACCCAGAATATCCAGAGTGGTTCGGTTACCTGAATCGCAGAGGCGAAGTACTCTTGACGCTTAAAGGTGGCAAGTGGAAAGGCTGTTTCCACGTTCCGAGAGGCTTGATGCAAGTTTATCAGACGCTCGAAAGAATAGCAGAGAAAGAGAGCATCAAGAAATAGACACACGTGACGTATGCGAACATCACACGTGAAGTTTGCCAACGACACACGTGAAGTTTTTAAGAGCTACTTTACAGGAAATGAAATCCCCCTCCCGAAATCATCGAGAGGGGGACTTGTATTTTATGAAAGCTTCTATTGCAGTGGGATTGGAGATTATTTCTTTATGCCCTTATAGGCAAGATAAAGTACGACTGCAGCACCAAGGAAAAGCATTGCGATCTTAAGCTCGCCACTGTACTGTGCAACCTTCTCTTCGAGTTGACCGCTATAATAATGGCCGATGTACCAGCCCATGCCGGCAAGGATGGAGTTCCACAGGCCTGCGCCAAGCGTGGTGTATAGCACGAAACGGCCAAGGCTCATTCTGGCCAAACCTGCAGGAATGGAGATGAGCTGGCGGACTGCTGGCACCAGACGGCCAAAGAAGGTTCCTACTGCTCCGTGTTCGTCGAAGTAACGTTCCGCATTCTCCACTTTCTCTCTGTCAATCAAACACATATGCCCTACCCTGCTCTCGGCAAAACGATACACGAGCGGTCGGCCCAAATAGCGTGCCAAACCATAGTTCACCAAAGCTCCGATGATGGCTCCAAGCGTGGCACAAACGACCACGAGGAAGACATTCAACTCGCCTGTCGTAGCGGCTTTGTAGGCTGCTGGCGGTACTACCACTTCGCTTGGAAATGGAATGAAACTGCTCTCGATTGCCATCAGGAGTGTGATGACCCAGTAGTTCAAGTGCTCAAGACACCATGCTATGAAGGGAATGGACTGCATTAGATGTAAGAGGTAAGAGGTTAGAGGTTAGAGGTTAGAGGTTAAAGGTTAAAGGTTAGAGGTTAAAGTTTTATGATTTGCTGTTTTGTCAGTTTGATGGGCTTTCCTTGGATTAGGGTACTACGATGGCAGAGGATGATGCCTGGAATGCTACGATACAGGGAGAACCTGCGACGGAAAAGGTATGACTGGAACCAGCCCCAACGACGCTTGGCATCTGTGAGGCAAACCTGTATGTCGCTCTCTTTGCTAAGCTGAGGTGCGAGCTTCTGAAGCCAGCCCTCGCTCGGAAGATTCACATCGACAGGCAGGATGGCAAGCCACTCGAAGTTGGCAGCCTTGGCACCAAGTGTGAGTGCAAGTCGCTGAATATCAAGGCCTCTTGAACTTGCAGGACAGAAGGTGTGGCTGAGGTAGGAGTACTGAGCCTCCATGTCTTCGAGCCACTCCTCAAGGTCTTTGTCGTGCATCTTATCGACCACAATGACCTCGTAATCGCCTCCATATCGGAGGGAAAGAAGACCGGGCAGAAGCTGCCTGAGCTGTTGCTGCTGCTCCCCACAAGTGACAATGATGCTAACGCTTTGCGAGTTCATAGTTCATAGTCCATAGTTCATAGTTACATGTCCGCTGTTGTATAGGCTTTGGGCAACTCGCGACAGTTGTACTGACTGGCCATCGTTTCGCCATAAGCACCAGCTGAACGAATGGCAAGAAGGTCGCCTCGACGGGTCTCTGGAAGCAGGAAATTCTTTGCAAACGTGTCGCTGCTTTCGCAGATAGGACCAACGATATCGTACTTGATGGAAGATGGATGATGGAAGATGGAAGATGTTAGGTTCTGAATGTGATGCTTGGCGCCATAGAGTGCGGGGCGCATCAGGTCGGTCATTCCTGCATCTACGATAACGAACTGCTTCTGCTTGGCTTGTTTGATGTAGAGACATCGCGTGATGAGCGAGCCACACTGCCCTACCACAGCCCTTCCAAGTTCGAAGTGAAGACGTTGGCCAGGACGCAGTTTCAGGTACATGGCATAGGTCTCGAAGTAGGACTTGAAGTCAGGAATCGGGTTCTCATCCGGGTTGTCGTAGTCGATACCTAAACCGCCGCCAACATTGATGTTGTGGACTTCCGTAATGCCTGCCGCCTCGAGTTCATCCTGCAGCTCATTAATGCGATAGCAAAGTGCCTCGAAGTCGTCCATCTGAAGGATTTGGCTGCCAATATGGAAATGCAATCCAACGAAACGAACGCTTGGCAAACCCTCGGCAACTTGAATGACATGAAGCATGTCTTCCTTGGCAATGCCGAACTTGTTCTCTGCCAGACCCGTTGTGATATGCGAGTGCGTATGGGCTCCAACATCAGGATTGATGCGGAAGCTGACATTCGCAATCTTGTTCATTCGCGTGGCAATCTCTGCGATTACCTCAAGCTCTGGAATGCTTTCGACGTTGAAATACTGGATGCCAGCCTCAAGGGCCAGCTCTATTTCCCAGTCCGCTTTGCCCACTCCTGCGAAGACAATCTCGTCGGCAGGAAAGCCATTCTCAAGGCAAGTACGTATCTCGCCACCACTCACGCAATCAGCTCCAAAACCGGCTTGCTGTATCTGGCGGAGCACTTTGGGATTGGCACAAGCCTTCACAGCATAGTGGAGATGCCAACCCTCGTGCTTGTCTGTCTCGCATTTGATTGCTGAAAGCGTCTCGGCAAGCAAGTCGGTATCGTAATAATAGAAGGGCGTCTTGAGCTTCTCGAAGCGCTCCTTCTGATCCTGTAACAATCTTTTTGTCATGTTCTTATGAGAAGAGAGTGTCGCTTAGTGCTTGAAGCGTACGTTTCTTGTCGGCAGCCTTCACCACAAACGAAATGTTGTGAGGCGAACCACCATAGCTAATCATGCGGACAGGAATGTCCTTCAAGGCCTCACATGCAATTGTCTCGAAGCCAACATTGTCGGTAGCGAGGTCACCTACGACACAGATGATGCACATGTCTTCCTCGACGGCAACGGTGCCATACTTCTTCAGTTCGTTCACGATATCCTCGAGATGGTGGCGGTTGTCAATCGTCACGCTGACGCCCACCTCACTCGTGCAGACCATATCGATACTGGTCTTGTAAGTTTCGAATATCTCGAAGACCTTACGGAGGAAACCATAAGCAAGGAGCATTCGGCTGCTGTTTATCTGGATGCAGATGTTGCCATCGCGAGCCGCAACTGCCTTAATGACACCACGCTGGAAGTCATTGTTGATGATAGTACCAGGAGCTTGAGGGTCCATCGTGTTCTTCAGTCGAACTGGAACACGTGCGAACTTAGCTGGCTGAATGCAGGTAGGATGTAATATCTTTGCGCCAAAGTAAGCAAGCTCGGCAGCCTCTTCGAAGTACAACTGACGCACAGGCTCCGTATGTTCCACGAAGCGTGGGTCATTGTTGTGCATGCCGTCGATGTCCGTCCAAATCTGAATCTCCTCAGCCTGAACAGCAGCACCCACGAGGCAGGCAGTATAATCGCTACCACCACGCAGCAGATTGTCTATCTCGCCATAAGCGTTACGGCAGATGAAGCCTTGCGTCATGTAGATCTGATAATCGGGATGAGCCTCGAGCACCTTCATCACCTTATCCTTGATATAGTTCATGTCGGGCTCGCCATTCTTGTCTGTGCGGATGATGTCGAGTGCATTGATGAGCAAGGTCTTGACCCCACATTCCTCAAGATAGTTGGCTACCATGTTGGTGCTTATAATCTCGCCTTGAGCCAAGATGACCTTCTCCTCGAAACTTGTGAAGTGAACCTTCGTGAAGGAACGCAGATAATCGAACTCATCATGCAGGAACCTCATCGTCTTCTGCTTGACTTCGTCCGTACGATAGAGCTTATCAATATGCCCAGCATAAGTCTGCTCGAGCTGATTTATGATAGTGTTCGCACCTTCGGGATTCTTCTTGTAGAGGTAATCGGAGATTTCGACGAGGGTGTTTGTCGTGCCAGACATAGCAGAGAGGACAATGAACTTGGTCTGCCCGTCTTCTGTTACGAGCTTTGAAACGTCTTGCATTCTCTGTGGCGACCCAACGGAAGTGCCACCAAACTTCAGTACTTTCATATCTTATTCTTTATTATCAGTTACAAGTTTTTGGTCCTCACAACGATAGACGGTACCGGGGAAGTACTCAGGCCACTGCATATTGTGGGTTGAGAGGATGATTGCGGTATGATTCTGACGACGTATCTCGTCGAGAAGTGCCAAGATGAGTTCGCCATTCTCTGCATCGAGATTACCTGTCGGCTCGTCGGCAAGGATGACTTTAGGGTTGTTCAGGATGGCACGGGCAATACAGATACGCTGTTGTTCGCCACCGGAAAGCTCGTAGATGAACTTGTCCTTCTTGTCGGCAAGCTTCACCATCTCGAGCACTTCGACGATTCTTTGCTCGCGTTCGGCTTTCTTCTTCCAGCCTGTAGAGCGGAGTACGAAGTCGAGATTACGATGCACAGTACGGTCTCGAAGCAGTTGGAAGTCCTGGAAGACGATGCCCATCTGCTTCCTGAGGGCAGGCTGATGCTTTGTCTTGAAGCGTCCCATGTTGAAGCCAAGCACTTCTGCCTTGCCACCTTCGACGGGCAACTCGCCATAGATAGTCTTGAGGAGCGACGACTTGCCGCTGCCAACAGGACCTGTGAGGTACACCATCTCGCCTTCTTCGACGCTGAAGTTCACTTTCTCGAGGACAAGTTGGTCGTCCTGATAGATATCGACATCAGTATAATTCAGTATCACCTTGATTTATTTAACGATTTGACGATTTACTATTTACGATTTTGCTCTCCCCCAAAAGAGGAAGTTAGAGAGGGGCTTTAATGCTTCTTCCAGCCTGGATTGTGACGCTCCATCAGTTCCCGTGCCATGTCTTCTATGCGGAGGCCCTTGCTTGTCAGGAGCACGATGAGGTGGTAGAGCATGTCTGAACCTTCGTAAATGAGGCGCTCGTTGGTGCCGTTCGTGGCTTCGATGACGAGTTCCAGAGCTTCCTCTCCCACTTTCTGAGCCATGCGATTCAAGCCGTCCTTGAAGAGCGAAGTTGTGTAACTGCCTTCAGGCATCTCTTCGTGACGCTTCTCGATGAAGTCGCTGAGCTCGGACAGGAAGAGCAGCGGATTAGGCTTATTCTCTTCGCCCCAACAAGTATCGGTGCCTTTGTGGCAAGTCGGACCGTCGGGTGTGGCCTGAATGAGCAGAGTGTCGTTGTCGCAATCCACCTTTATATCGACCAGGTGCAAGTAGTTGCCGCTCGTCTCACCCTTAGTCCAAAGGCACTGACGTGAACGGCTAAAGAAAGTTACAAGCCCAGTTTCCTGAGTCTTCTTGAGTGCTTCCTCGTTCATATAGCCGAGCATGAGCACCACTTTTGTTGTGGCATCCTGTATGATGGCAGGTACTAAACCGCCACACTTATTGAAATCTATGTTCATATTCTGACGTTTATATTCTCTTTCCTAAGATATTCCTTCAGTTCCGGAATGCTTATCTGTCCGAAGTGGAACACGCTTGCTGCCAGAGCAGCATCGGCTTTCCCTTGGGCAAAGACATCACGGAAGTCTTCCATCTTACCTGCACCACCACTCGCAATGACGGGAATGGTGAGTTCCGAAGCGAGTCGTGCAAGTGCTTCACAAGCAAAGCCTTGCTTCACGCCATCGTGATTCATGCTGGTAAACAGGATTTCGCCTGCTCCCCTATCATTCACTTCCTTGGCCCACTCGAAGAGATTCCTGTCGGTTGGGATGCGTCCTCCATTCAGGAAGCAAGTCCATGTTCCGTCTTTTAGCTGAGCATCAATGGCAACAACGCAAACCTGACTGCCAAAGTGACGAACTATCTCGTCGATAAGCTCAGGCCTGCGAAGGGCAGCACTGTTGATGCTTATTTTGTCGGCACCGGCATTGAGCATGCGTTCTACGTCATGAAGCTCGCTGATTCCACCACCAACTGTAAACGGTATATCTATCTCGGCAGCCACTTTCTGCACCATATCCGTGAAGGTTTTGCGACCTTCGTGGCTGGCAGTTATGTCGAGGAAGACCAGTTCGTCGGCTCCTTGCTGACTATAGATCTTGCCAAGTTCCACAGGATCGCCTGCCTGACGAAGTTGCAGGAAGTTCGTGCCCTTAACGGTCTGGCCGTCTTTGACATCGAGACAGGGTATGATTCGCTTTGCTAACACCGATTTTATTTACGATTTGACAATTTACTATTTACGATTTATTTACGATTTATCTTTCCTTGAGCAGGGATTTCAGGTCAACCCTTCCTTCGTAGAAGGCTTTTCCGAAGACGACGGCAGGGATGCCTGCTTGGTCAAGCGCTACGATATCTTCTGTGCTTCCTACGCCTCCACTGGCAATCAGATGGCAGTTCGGATAGCGACGCATGATGCTCTGATAGAGCTCGATGGCTGGTCCTGCAAGCGTTCCGTCTCGGCTAATTTCCGTGCAGAGCACATTCTTCGTGCCTGCCGACATGTAGCGAGAGAGGAAGTCCTCGAGCAAGACGTCCGAATCTTCCTTCCATCCGTTAATGGAGACCTTGCCGTCTCGGACATCAGCACCAAGGATGATATGGTCTGCACCATATTTCTCGAGCCAACCCAAATAGCGGTCTGGGTCCGTTATGGCTATGCTTCCAGCCGTTACCATAGCTGCTCCAGCATCGAAAGCCTTCTCCAGGTCGTCATCGCTCTTCACGCCTCCACCAAAATCCACGATGAGGTTGGTATGAGTCGTGATGGCTTTAAGGGCAGCAAGGTTGACGACATGCTTGCTCTTGGCACCATCCAAATCGACGACATGCAGCCTTCTCATGCCAAGCTCCTCGAACTGTTGAGCCATCTCGAGCGGGTCGCCATAGACCTTCTTCGTGTCGTAGTCGCCTTTAGTCAAGCGTACGCACTTGCCTTCGATGATATCTATTGCTGGTATTAACTCTATCATCTCACATTTACCATTTAGCCATTTACCATTTACTGTTCAGGTCGATGTCCAAAAAGTTCTTTAATATCTGTTGCCCTACTCTGCCGCTCTTTTCCGGATGGAACTGTGTGGCGAAGAAGTTATCCTTCTGCATGGCAGCGCTGAAGGGATGGATATATTCTGTTATGGCAGCCGTTTCCTTGCAGACAGGCACATAGAAGCTGTGAACGAAATAGACAAACTCGCCATCTAGACCCTCAAAGAGGGTTGATTTTGAATCTTGAATTTTATAATTTTGAATTGAGTTCCACCCCATATGCGGTATCTTATCTTCGTGCTTGAGGGGCACAAAGCGCTTCACTTCCGCGTCGAAGATGCCCAGGCAATCCACATCGCCCTCTTCCGAGTGGCGGCACATCAGTTGCTGACCGATGCAGATGCCGAGGACGGGCTGCGTCAGGGAACGTATCACTTCGTCCAGCCCTCGCTCGCGAAGGTAGCGCATAGCGTTGCTGGCCTCGCCTTGGCCGGGGAAGATAACCTTGTCGGCATTCCTCAGTTCATCGGGGGAATCCGTCAGAAGGGGTTCCACACCCATTCGCTTCAAAGCATGAACGACGGAAAAGATATTTCCAGCATTGTATTTTACGACAGCAACATTCATAATGCGAGCCCGCGTATTTGTTTCGGGCGACAAAGATACGATTAAAAGTTGAAAGTTGAAAGTTTAGGGTTGAAAGTTTTTACTTTTGAATGAAAATACGCACATTATGCACGCTAAAGCATCCCATATTATAAGTCTTCAAGCGACTATCCATACAACAAGAGAGCCCATCCCCAATCGGATGAGCTCTCTTCTAATTCTCTAATTCTCTTACTATCTTATTACCTTGGCTTTGCCGAGATTGCTCACGCTCGATAAAGCATGAGCAAGCTCAGCTTTATTCTCACTTAACCGCCATCTTTTTCCCGCCAACGATGTTAATGCCACGTTGCATCTTCTGGAGGCGCTGGCCTGCGAGGCTGTAGATAGCACCATCTTCCATCTGACTTCTTCCTTCTTCCATCAGGCCTATGCCTGTTGCATCGTCGAAGTAATAGGCAAAGGGGCTTGAGGTTGTCTTGAGGTATGCTTTGTGGGCCAAGAGTTTGTTGCCTGGTATCTCAATGAAGGCAAGGTCGCCATTATACTCAGACAACGTGTAGTAATGGTAACCGACGGGTTTAGACGTATCTACATCCACGCCATCGAGAATGTTGTCGCTGTAGTCGGCAGCACTTTCCTCGGTTGTGGTTGCCATGGCGATGGTTTCGCCTTGGGACTTCAGGACAACGCCTTCGCCTGCCTTGATGATGCGGTCTTCCACTTCGGTAGCCGAGAGCTGCGAACCGTTCATGGTAACCTTGAAGACTTGCGTTCCTGCATCAACCTTCACATTGTCTGTGCCGTTGTAGTAGGTAGTGAGGTTTGTACCCAGCAATTCTGCTGTTTCTACTCGGGGCAGCAAGTCGCCTTGGAATGTGATACGAACCTCTTCACCATATTTTGTGTTGCAGAGTTCAACGTCGGAAGCGTTGACATGACAAACGGTTGCTGCCTCATTCATAAAATCGTCACGGTATGAATCAAACCATTCCAAGACATTGGGGTCGGCATAACAATAGACGTCGGTTATTGCAAAAGAATAATAAAAGGATTCTCCCTCTATCTTAGTTAAACCGGCGCCAAAGGTAACTGTAGTCAGGTTACTACAATCATTGAAAGCCCAGGCTTCAATAGTTGTAACGTTGTCGGGAATGGTAATGGCTGTCAAGTCAGTATTCTGGAAAGCATAAATTCCTATTGTTGTCACTTCGCCTGGAATGTTGACGGAAGTCCTTTTGTGCGGGAATTTTAAAAGTTTGGTTCCGTCCTTGCTGTAAAGGACGCCATCAATACTCTTATACTCTGGATTGTCGTTAGCAACGAAGATAGAAGTCAAATTATTGCAATATGAGAGTGCTGTCGGATTTATATAAGTAATCGAGGCAGGAAGGAAGATTGATGTTAAGCCGTCACATTTATCGAAGGCACAATCATTGATTTCTTCCACACCATTTGGGATCGTAATTGATGACATTTTCGTGCATCCATTGAAAGCACCACTGTCCACAGTTTTCACACCTTCTGCAAAAGTGAACGAGGACTTTCCTGCCGGGCACATGAAAAGTATCGAACCATCTTTACTGTAAACTGCGCCATCAATACTCTTACACTCTGGATTATCGTCGGCGATGTTAACAGTAGTCAGGCTACTGCAGCCACTGAAAGAATAACAATTGAAATCCCTCACAGAAGCAGGAATGTCAATAGACTGCAAACTAATACAGTCATAAAAGGCATTATAATCAATGCAAGTTACGGAGGAAGGGATGGTGACCGAAGTAAGGGAATAGCAAGAATTAAAAGCGTCAGATGCTATGTTTGGAACCCCCTGTTCAATAACGACAGTCGTAATTTCGCTTGCATAGTCCGACCATGGTCGGTTATTAGGCATTCGTTCGTTGCCGCTAATGGTTAGTGTGTGGGTAGATGCATCGTAAGACCAACTGAAAGGAACTGTGTTGGGGTCTCTGAACTTGATGCGGACATTTGAGAATTTATTTACCCATAAAGAGGCATCTTCAACGTGACATATGGTGCTTCCATCACTCTTGAAATCATCATAACCCGCATCCCACCAAGTCAAAACCTCAGGGTTCGCATACATATAGACATCCGTTATTGCTGTGGATTGGTAGAAAACATCGCCTCCAATATAGGTAACGCCGGTACCGATGGTAACGGTCACAAGGCTCTCACATTCTTGAAATGCATAATCATTAATTACTTCCACGCTATTGGGAATAACGACAGAGGTAATGGCATAGTTTTGATAGAAAGCATAAAAAGTTATCGATTTTACAGGATAATCAATTCCGCTAACTGTAATCTTGTCGAGGATGGTAATAGCGCCTGTAGCGTCAGGGCTAGAACCAACATAAGCTGCATCGCCTTCGATAAAGTAGTTCACGCCATCTTTTGTGTAATCCTGTGCCCAGGCCGTCAAAGAGCAGAGCACCACGAAGAGCATCATAGCTGCCCTTGAAATCATTGTTGAAAAGTAGTTTTGTTTCATAGCTTAAATATTTTTAAGTTTCTGAGGGCAAAGATACGTAAAAAAAATGAAAATTGAAAATTGAAAGCGGAAAAAGTGAAAAAAGCGCACACAGATGACTCGGGTAAAGGGTAACGGTTCTTTGATGCTTTTGCACAAAGGCGCGCTTTTTATGCGCGGAAAAAGTTTAACGGTTAAAGGATAATCCGTATCATCCGAGTCATCCGTGTTCGCTTAAACTCTTAAACTCTTAAACTTTTCACCTTTTTATAGGTACAGTCCCTATGAGGGGAAGGACGCGTCCCTATGAGGAGAGGGACACGTCCCTAAGGCGAGAGGGACGCGTCCCTAAAATCCACGTGAGGATTTCCGAGTTTTGCAAGTGGTTAGAAAACAAGGCTATAGAAAAACAAAAAGACTGACAACAGAGAGCAGTCGTAATTTAATAACCAGTCAACTATATCCAGTCGTCAGACAGAAAACTGACAACCCAAATCAGCGAACTACAACCTCTTACTTCTTACCTCTTACCTCTTACTTCTTACCTTAGGTTAGAGTTAAGTTAGAGTTAAGTATGACTTCAGTATGACTTCAGTATGACTTCGGTATGACTTCGGTATGACTTCGGTATGAGTTTAATATGAATTCAATATGAGTTTAATATGAGTTTAATATGAGTTTAATATGAATTTAATATGAGATCGACATGAACTTTCACTGACTCTGACTAGTTTGGGAAGTTGACTGGCGTCGAGCTAAAGCTTGACTGGCGTCGAGCTGTCGGTTGACTGGAAATAACATTCCTCTTTTCTTCGATGCTAAGAGTTATGTCGTTTTTTGCAAGCGGAGGTGGTGGGTGATGCAGTCGGGAAGTTCCTCCTGATAGTGCGTAACCATGACAAGCGTCTTGTGAGGCCGCTGGCAGAAGCACTTGATGATTTGGCGGACAAGCTGCCGGTTCATGTCGTCGAGGCCGTGAAGAGGTTCGTCGAGGATGAGCAACTCAGGGTCTTTCACAAAGGCTCGAGCCAAGAGACAGAGGCGCTGCTCGCCACTGCTGAGCTGCAGGAACGACCGGTCTGCCACTTCTTCTATGCCGAAGACACGCATCCAATCAAGGCACACTTGCTTCTGCTCTGGCTTAGGACGAACATAAAGCCCTACCGAGTCACTCAACCCACTCGCTACCACATCGATAGCAGGAATGTCTTTAAGGTAAGCTCGATGCATCTCAGGGCTGACATAACCGATGTGTTTCTTGATTTGCCAGATGCTTTCACCTGTGCCACGTCTGTGTCCGAAGAGTTCGATATTGCAGGCGTAGGCTTGGGGATTGTCGGCACAAACCAAGCTTAGCAGGGTGCTCTTGCCTGAGCCGTTTGGTCCGCTCAGCGCCCATCTCTCGCCTTCACGGACAGTCCAATTGAGGGGCTGGAGTATCGTTCGATTCCCATACCTGATGCTCACATCACGGAAACGCAGTATCTCTCCGCCGTCGTGGGGATAGAAGTCCGTCGCCTTGAGGTCTCGAACGGGCAGGCTGGCTATCCAAATCTTGATGTCGTCGCTCAGTTTGGGACGAGGAATCGCAGCATATTGCTTTCGATATTCCGCGAGAGTCATCTTCGGAAGCAAGCGCAAACCCTCAACAGGAAGGACATGCGTGATGAAATCAGGAATGTCGTCGCGCTTGCTCAGAATAAGGATAACAAGCATGTTCGCTTCCTTCGTCAGCACCTCGAGCAAGTCGCGGAAGTCTTTCCTTGCCTCAGCATCAAGTCCGATAAACGGGTTGTCGAGTATGAGTACGCGAGGGTTCGTGGCAAGTGCCTTAGCCATTTGGAACTTGCGTAACTCGCCAGAGCTGAGGGAGATAATGTACTTGTCAGCAAGCTCGTCAAGGTGGAATAACTGGGTGTAGGAATTACTTTTGAGCAGTTGGCCTACAGTCGGTGTATCGTCAGCAATGTCGTGCTGGTTCCAGCGCTGCTGATAGTAGTATGTTCCGTCTTGTTCGCCATAGGAATCTCGAAAGGAAATGTACTTCAGGTTGTCGCTGACGAGAGGCGATTGACTAGGCGAGAAGTCGTATTGCACTTCGTTCAGGAGCAAAGGATAATGGCCCGTCAAGACCTCTACAAGTCGCGATTTACCTGCAGCATTATCGCCAACAATGGCAATCTGCTCGCCTTTCTCGATGTGCAGGTTGATAGGCTCGGCCATTCTCCATAGCGGATGGCGAGCAACTCCGTTCGTTATCTTAATCATTGACTCTATCCTTATTCTTTCTCACGAAGTCTGCCCAACCTCGATACTTGTGGTCGCTCTCAGGCTTTCCCATTTGCAGGAAGTGGCAATAGGCAGCACCAAGGGCATCGGAGGCGTCGAGGAACTTGCCCATCTCTTCCTTATCGACATGAAGCATCCTGCGGAGCATATCGGCAACCTGCTCCTTGCTGGCATTTCCGTTGCCCGTAATCGCCATCTTAATCTTCGAAGGCGCATACTCCGTAATTGGCACTTGACGCTGGATGGCAGCAGCAATGGCTACGCCCTGAGCACGTCCCAACTTCAGCATACTCTGGATGTTCTTGCCAAAGAAAGGTGCCTCAATAGCCATACAGTCCGGCAGATAGCCCTCGATGATGCTGCAAACACGTTCGTAGATATGGCCGAGCTTCAGGTAGGGGTCGGCAAACTTGCGAAGGTCGATTACGCCCAAAGCAAGCATTTCTGCCTTCTTCCCGTCCACGCGAAGCACGCCATAACCCATAATGTTCGTGCCCGGGTCTATGCCAAGAATGATTTGCTCCATTTCCTTTCACTTGCCTTTCTGACCTGCAAAAGTACAAAAAAAATGTCAAAAAAGAGCAAATTCGTTAAATAATTATGAACTATGAACTATGAACTATGAACTTTTTCGTATCTTTGCAAAGCAAAATGTGAACAAAACAACAGAATGATGAAAAAGATTCTTCTTATCTTGCTCCTTGCCCCCTGCACCTTGCTCACGGCAAAAGCACAAACCCTGAAACAGAAAGTTAACGTCAGCGAAGTGAAGGCTGTTGCTACGACGAAGGCCGAGAACTATGCAGAAGTAACCTTCGACACCCTTCGCTATGACTTCGGTAAGTTCTCGAAGAGCGAGCCCGTTGTGCACTGCTCCTTCCCCTTCACCAATACAGGAACGGCTCCGCTCATTATTCATCAGGCTTTTGCCAGCTGCGGCTGCACCATTCCCACCTATACAAAGGAACCCATCAAACCAGGCGATAAGGGCGTTATCGATGTGACCTACGACGGCACAGACAAGTTCCCCGGCCATTTCACGAAGACCATCACCATTCGCTCTAATGCAGTCAACGAAGTGGTTCGCCTCACCATTGAAGGCACGATGGAGTAGCCTTCTCTTCTTTCTTCTTCTCTCTACCTTATTTATTAACGCAGGAGAGGAATGGAATCCTCTGGCTCAGGAAGGGGCTGTTGTGACGAGCGGAAGGGCTCGTTTCACCATCCTGACGCCAAGACTTATTCGCATTCAATACAGCACCACGAGTCTCTTCGAAGACCGTGCCACCTTTGCTGTCGTCAATCGTAACCTGCCTGTACCTGCTTTCACAACGACGGAAGAGGATGGCTATCTCGTGATTCGTACGGATTCGTTGACCTTGCGCTATAAGATTGGTTCCAGAATCCAAAAGCAACACAAGAACAGCACGATTCTTGGCATCACGTTCCAGATGAACGGACGCCAAATCCTTTGGTATCCGGGCAAGGACGATGCCCTCAACCTGCTTGGCACACAACGTACCCTCGACGGTAACATTGGCGACACACATCGTGTTTCACTCGAGAAAGGTCTGCTCTCGCGCGATGGTTGGGCCATCCTCGATGAGTCACCAAGCACCCAACGCGGTGATGGCAGCCGCTCTTTCCCCTTCGACAAAGTGGTGGACGGCATTCCTTGGGTCGGCACACCTCTCGATGCCAACGCTATCGACTGGTATTTCTTTGGCTATGGACATCAGTATAAAGACGCTTTAGGCGACTATGTCCGTATTGCAGGCAGGCAGCCTTTGCCGCCCAAATACATGTTTGGCTATTGGTATAGCAAGTATCAGGCCTACTCTCAAAGCGACATTCAGCAGCTCATCAGGGACATGGAGAACAATGATGTCCCGCATGATGTGCTGATGATTGACTGCGATTGGCATCAGAACTCATGGACGGGCTGGACTTGGAACAAGACGCTCTTCCCCAATCCTGCTACGCTCATGAGCTGGATGCATACCCGCAACACCAAGACGGCCCTCAACCTTCATCCTGCCGACGGCATTGGTTCCAGCGACGATAACTTTGCCAAGATCCGTAGTGATATGGGGCTCGACGCAAGTGTTACGACCGTTCCCTGGCAATTGGAGGACTCCACTTTCTACCGCACCTTCTTCAAGAACATCATGCGTGTCCGCGAACGTCAAGGCGTGGACTTCTGGTGGCTCGATTGGCAACAAGACTTGACGAGTAGCTACATTGCCGGTCTCGGGCAGACGTTCTGGCTCAATCATGTCTTCTACAACGACATGAGGCTGAACAGAACCGACCGTCGTCCTGTCATCTTCCACCGTTGGGGAGGCATGGGAAGCCATCGCTACCCTATTGGTTTCTCAGGAGATACTTTCGCCACCTATGGCACATTACAATTCGAGAGCTACGTCACAGCAACGGCTGCAAACGTCTGCTTCGGCTATTGGGGGCACGATGGCGGTGGATACTTGCAACCCAACAACATCAGCACCGACCCGGAACTCGTGCTCCGATGGATGCAGTTCTGCGTCTTCCAACCCATCTTCCGCACACATGGCTCCAGCCAAAGCGGTTGCGAGCGTCGTATCTGGAAGTTCTCGAACCTCGACCTACAAAGGGAAGCCTTCAAGCTTCGTTATACCCTCGTACCTTATATTTATACTGCTGCTCGTGAGGCGTACGATACAGGCATCTCTATTTGCCGCCCGCTCTATTATGAATGGCCCGAAGAGAATAAAGCATACTCGGTCGAGGACGAGTATCTCTTCGGTAACGACATTCTCGTCTCGCCCATATCGACGCCCTCGTTAAGCGACGGAACAAGCGAGCGCAAGACTTGGCTGCCAAAAGGATATTGGTACGATGTTTGCCGCAACAGAATGCTTTCGGGCAACCAAACCATTACGGACCAATATGGGCTGAACGAGATTCCCTACTTCATCCGTCGTGGCAGCATCATTCCCTGCAATCCACCTCTCTCGCACCTGAAGGCTGAGCCCTCTTCGCTTGTGCTTTGGGTCATCCCCGGAGCCGATGGCACAGGCAAGCTCTATGAGGACCAAGGCGACAGCGAGGCTTATAAGGATGGAGAGTTCGCCACTACCCTCTTCACGCAAACGCAATCATCCGAAGGCGTCACGCTGACAATCAATCCTCGTCAGGGCAGTTACGAAGGAATGCCTCAAGAGCGAGCCTGGCAAGTCGTATTCTTCTCGATTGAAGAGCCTACCGACGTCAACATCGATGGAGAGGCAGCAAGCGACTGGACCTACGACGAAGCGTCGCAACGCCTGACTGTTAACATTTCCGCCCGTCCCTGCTCAGAGACCATTGTCATCAACTTCAAGGATAAAGAAACAGGCATAGGCCTGATGGAAGAAGGAAGAAGTCAGATGGAAGATGGTGCTATCTACAAGCAAGGCTCGACGATAGTCAACCTCGCAGGCCAAATGGTAAATGGTCAATCGTCAAATCTTAGATTACCTCAGGGCATTTACATTCAGAACGGAAAGAAAATCCTAATCCCCTACAAGCCATGAAACGCCTCTTGCTCATCCTATTTCTTGAATGTTCAATGTTCAATGTTCAATGTTCAATTGCTCAGGACATGTCCCATATCTGGGCAGTAGGCTCTGCTGTGCCTGGAGGCATTCAAGAACTGACGCCCTTCCCGAACAATCAATTCAAATACACGGGTCGCCTTATCGAAGGAGGCACATTGTGTTTCCGCAACAAAGAACTTCCGACGGCCAGCGGTGTTCGCTACCTCAAACCCACCTACGAAGATGCCTATGCCGTTACCGGACCAATGCCTTTCACCATTGCCATTGCCCGCGACTCGTTGGCAAGCCTATGGACAGTGCCTCTCACGGAAGACGTCTATCGCATAACCATCGACATCAATGCCAAGACCCTGACAGGCGAACTCTTCCGTCCTTGGAACGAACTCTTCATCGTGGGCGGAGCAACCGAATGCGGATGGGTGACCTACACATTCCTGCCTTTTACCAGAGACGAGGATGAGGTCTGTGCTTGGGATTGGACAGGCGAACTGCGCGAGCGTCAGGAGTTTGGCGAACCGCGTCGCTTCAAGTTCCTCGGACAAAATGCTTGGGAGCCAAAAGCTTTGCATCCTTTCTCGCAAGACGAAGACATCCTCGGAAGCACCCAACTGCTTACCGGAGGCAGCGGCGACAACAAATGGAGCATTCGTCAAGAGGGTTACTATCACATACGCGTCGATGTCTTTCGCGAAACCGTTCATGCTGAATATCTTGGCGCCACACCTTCCAGCGACGGCCCAACTTCCATTGAAGAAGTCGTAAATGATAAGTTGTCAAATGGCGAATGGTTCGACCTGAGCGGACGCAAAGTCAACCGTCCCGCGAAAGGTTTGTACATAAAGGACGGCCGCAAGATTATTGTTAAGTAACAACTATACCGGCATAGCAATCCTGGCAGACTCTTGACTGGCATCGCCCTGTCGGTTGACTAGCGTCGAGTTTCATCATCTCACGCGTAGTTCTCTGGAGAGGTTTGTGAAACTTTTTTGCTGAAAAGTTTGGAGCGAATGCAAATAAATGCTAACTTTGCACGAAGAAGAACTTTATGTTTAACCCTTAAAACTTTACTTTTCTATGAAAAAGTACATTGCTGAATGCCTCGGTACATTCGTGCTGACATTCCTCGGTTGCGGTGCAGCCGTTAGTCTTGGTTGTGGAACTCCTGAAGGTGGCATTGCTGCAGTTGTCGGCACCGCCATTGCCTTCGGTCTCTCCGTAGTTGCTATGGCCTACACCATTGGCGGCATTTCCGGTTGCCACATCAATCCTGCCATCACACTCGGTTGCCTCGTTACTGGTCGCATCAGCGTGAAGGACTGCTTCGGCTACATGTGCGGACAGGTCATCGGTGCCATCATCGCTGGTGCAGCTTTGTTCTATCTCTATCCTGGTTCAGGACTTGGTGCCAACGGCATCGGCGCTGGTTGCAACGGATGCTGGTGCGTGGCTCTTGCTGCTGAGATTATCCTGACGGCCCTCTTTGTGCTCGTTGTGCTTGGCTCTACGCACAAGACAAACGGCGCGACCAACAATTTCGCAGGCCTGGCCATTGGTCTCTCGCTGATTCTCATCCACTTGGTAGGCATCTACTTCACCGGCACAAGCGTGAACCCCGCTCGTTCTATCGGTCCCGCTATCTTCGCTGGTGGCGATGCACTTGCTAACCTCTGGATCTTCATCGTAGGTCCCTTCGTTGGTGCCCTCGTTGCAGCTATCCTCTGGAAGATTGTCGAGCCAAAGGAATAAGCACATACTTCCACGATACATCAAGCCCCGAGAGCAATCGACCCTCGGGGCTTTTTCTTTTTCTATAATGAAATAACAGGATTTAGGAGATTTGATATTGGTGGAAGGATTTATGTCTCTTCAAACAGATATCCGAAGCCTGTGCGGCTGACGATGTTCTGAGCGTAGGGGCCGAGTTTCTTGCGCAGACGTGTGATGTTGACATTGACGGTTCGGTCTGTGACGATGACGCCTGCCCATACGCTGTCCATGAGTTGTTGGCGGGTGAGAACTTTTCCGCGATTGAGAAGGAGCAGATGGAGCAGTTCGAATTCTGTCGGGGTGAGGTTGACGCGGTCGCCGTCGATGGTTGCCGTCTTTTTGTCGAGGTTAAGTTGGAGGCCGTTGTAGGCGAGCAGATGTTTGCCGAGGCGGGCTTCGACGATGTTCATAACGTAGTCGCCGATTTTCTCGCAATCCGCGACAATGTCGGTGTAGATTGTGCCGAGCGAATAGGAAAACTGATGGGCGTTGACGCCCATGATGGTCTCCACCTTGAGTTGGTTGCGGAGTTCGTTGATGTCTGTTTCGATGGAGATGGAATCGGCGAGCGTGAGGTCTTTGCGGCGTCCGCTGACGACTACAATCATCTGGACGATGGATTCGTTGACGAGGCGGAGCATGTCGTGGAGTCTGGAGTATTGGTCTGCATTGAAATCTTCTTTATTTTCGCGAAGATGGACGAGGGTCCGCGCCATTTTGTAGCAGGCATCGCCGATGGATTCCAGTTCGCCAATCTGACGGAGAATCACGCGCGTCTTCTCTTTTGTCTCGTCCGAGAGATGTTGGTTGCCGACTTGTTCCAGGTAGTTGGCTATTTCTATCTCCATGTTGTCGGCGATGGTTTCGTAACGTTCGATGCGTGCGAATTGGCTTTCAAACTCTTTCTTGTCTTTCTCGTCGATGAGTACGCATGCTATACCGAACATGCGATGGATGCGTTCGGCGTAATGGACGATTTCCTTCTGAGCCTGGAGGACGGCTATTTCAGGCGTTTGCATGACGCTGGCACTGATGTAGTGCAATGTAGTGGGCTGCTTGGCTTCGTCGTGCTTCTCTGTCAGCAATCGGCAGACAATTTTTTCCATCTGTGGGATGAAACCGATGAGCAATGCCGTGTTGAGGACGTTGAAACAGGTGTGGAACATGGCCAACACGACTGGAATGAGGGCAGCCTGACCTGCGACGGAGGGATTGTAGCCGACAAGAAGGCAGACCATATTGACGAAGGGATAGAAGACGATGAGAACCCAGATGACACCGAAGACATTGAAGAGCAAATGAGCCAGCGCGGCTCGTCTGGCCTCCGTGTTTGCGCCGAGCGCGGCCAGGTTGGCTGTGGCGGTGGTGCCGATGTTCTCTCCCATGACGAGGGCGATGCCCATGTAGATGGGCAACACGCCTGTGGAGCAGAGCAGGATGGTGATGGCCATGACTGCTGCCGACGACTGCACGATGCAGGTGATGACCGTGCCAGCGAGGAGGAATGCGAGGATGGTGAGATAGCTGCCGGTGTCGAAGGAGGCGAAGAACTGGACGACGTCGGCATTGTGAGCAAGGTCCATGTCGCGCCCCACACTGCTGAGCATGACGAGCGACCAGAAGAGGAAGGCCAAGCCGAAGAGAAATTCTCCTGCCACGCGATGGCGCTTCTTGTAGATGAGCAACATGCCAATGAAGAAGGCGGGAAACACGACGACGGTGAGGTCGAGGTTGTAGCCGAGCGTCATAATCCAGGCCGTGAGCGTCGTGCCGATGTTGGCGCCCATGATGACGGAGATGGCTTGAGCCAGAGTGAGCAGGCCGGCGGAGACGAACGAGACCGTCATGACCGTGGTGGCAGAGGATGACTGTACGGCGCAGGTCACGATTGTGCCGGTGAACATGCCGCTGAAGCGGTTGCCGGTCATGCGGCCAAGAATGTGTCGCAAACTCGGTCCGGCCAACTTCTGCAAGGCATCGCTCATCGTCTTCATACCATAGATGAGCAGTGCCAGGGAGCCGAGGAGTCGCAAAAAGAGTTCTATCATCATGTCTGAGTCTAAAAATATATTTCTGCAGCAAAGGTATAGAAAAGATGACAATCTAGTGCGCTGAAACCGATTACAATTTGGTTACAAAAGTTTTTTTGAAGTAAAATGGTGGAATATGAAAGTCTTAATGTCACTTATACTCGTCTAGATGAACGTTATGGAGCAGAAAACATCGTTCATAATTTCATGTACAATATTTATATAAATCTTGAGAGCATTACTCAAAATAAAAAGAACTTAACATGGCATAGTGTCGATTTTTTTTGTATCTTTGCATTCTACAACTTAAAAGACATAACATAAATATGGAATACATGTCACAAGAGGGCTACGACAAGATTGTAGCCGAGTTGCACGAGCTTGAAACGGTTGAGCTGCCACGCGTGAAGGACGCCATCTCGGAAGCTCGCGACAAGGGCGACCTCAGCGAGAATTTCGAATACCATGCCGCGAAACGAGAGCAAGGCAAACTGCTCGGAAGGATTCGCTTCCTGCAACGCGTGCTGGAGTTTGCAAGGGTGATAGACACATCGAAGCTCCGCAGCGACGGCATCGGACTGCTGAACAAGGTGGAGATGACGAACCTCGGCACTGGCGCGAAGATGACCTACACAATTGTCAGTCCGCACGAAGCCAACATGGCGGAGGGCAAGCTCTCCATCAAATCGCCCATCGCACAGGCACTCCTGGGCAAGAACGAAGGCGACGTAGTGGAAGTCCGCGTCCCCGTCGGCACCTTAAAACTCCGCGTCGAAAGCGTCACGCGGTGAACGATTTCCGATGTCGCGGGTTTGCAATAATGAAGGCCTTTGAAAATTGAAAATTGAAAATTGAAAGATGAAAAGGACAATCATTATTGCAGCAGCAATCATTTATTGCACTTTTGCCTCAGCGCAGAAGGCAGAGACCATAGAATCGTTCATAAGTACGAGTCACGAGCCGGAATGGTATGCCCTGCAGATTGAGGCGTGGCAGAAGAAGGTGGATGCCGACTCGAAAGACGAATGGGCTTGGCGGAACCTGTTCCGAGCGACGAACTATCACGAGATATTCACTACGGGCTATGGCGACGAGGACAAATCTCCGTCGGCAGCCATCATTCAGAAGATGGAGAAGACCATCCCCGACAGTTACGCGCTGAACCTCTGCAAGGGACGCTACTGCCTGCGCTCCGACTCGGCTGCCATACGGGGCGACAATATCTACCGTGCCATCGAACTGATGCCCGAAGAGGTTTGTGCCGAAGACGTCAACTACTTGGCTTGCCGCCTATGGAGCATCGACCCCGAGAACCCGAAGGTTGGCGAGCTATTCCGCCAAGCGTACATCATGAAGTACTACCCTACCCGCATCATGCACTACAACATGAACATGCTGCGGAGTATGCAACCCGAAGCTTTGTACTTTGCCAACGGCGACGTCCTGCTTGGCCCGATGAAGATGATGCAGGAGGCCTTGGAGGAAAGGACGGACGTAACCGTCGTTCCCATCTCATACTTTCACTCCCCAAACTACCTGCAGGCGCTCTTCCGCAAGCTTGGCATCAAGCCTAAGAGCTTCGACGTGCAGGACTACGGGAACCTGTATGGCGAGGACTGGTACAAGCACTTCGAGGCGGACATCATCATGTATCTGATAAAGGAGAGCAAGCGCCCGACCTACTTCTCAACAGACATCCTTTCTCAAACCATCCTCGACAAGGACAGTATCTACAACGAAGGCCTTCTGCTCAAATACAGCCCTCGCCAGTACAATAACTTCGACGTCGCCATGCACAACGTCAGAGAGGTCTATCATCTGGAATACTTGGCAGAGCCGGACCTTGTCTATGACTCTTGGGTAACGAGTCAGCAGCTCGACTTGAACCACGTGACGCTCCTCTCTCATCTTGTGTCGAAGTTCAGAAAGAAAGGCGAAGCTGAGCAAGCAGACCGTTTGCATGACATCCTTCGTTTAACCGTGGAGCGTAGCCGCATCTTTGCGGACGAGCAGACAAAGAAGGCCTACATGGAAGACTTCGAGAAAGAGGTCAAGCAATAGTATGAGCATCCATTTGTTTCATAAATCGCTCGCCTCTCTTACGGACGACGAGCTGATGACGATGGTGAGCAGCAAGGACGACGACAGGGCTTACAGCGAGCTCTATCGTCGCCATGCACGGCGGCTCATGGGATTCTTCTTCCGGCAAGTCGGCAAGGACGAAGCCGCAGCAGCCGACCTCGTGCAGGATGCGTTCCTTCGCCTTTGGACGTCGCGCAAAAAGTTCGGCGGCACTGGCTTCCGCACTTGGCTCTTCACCATCAGTTTCAACCTTCTCAAGAACCATTTCCGGCATGACAAGATTCGGAAGCAGTACGAACTCTCAGCCCGAAGGCAACAGGAAGTGGCTGCCGACGCGCATATCATCGAGCAGATAGACAGCCGAGCCTTCGACCTCGCTTTGCAAAGAGAGTTGGAGAAGTTGCCGCCGGAAGGACGGTTGCTTTTCTCGCTCAGGTTCGAAGAAGAGCTGACCGTGCCTCAGATAGCCGAGGTGATGGCTGTTCCCGAAGGAACCGTCAAGTCGCGGCTTCACGCATTAACGCAAACACTCAAGCAAAAACTTAACCCAACATGATACAGTTTGAAGACAAACTCCGCGAGTCGGCACAACGGCTTGCCACTCACGACAACCAAAGATTGCACGTCCCCGACAGTCCGCTTGCACAGAAGCGCAGCTATTGGGGCTGGGCGGCGACACCGGCAGCAGCTGTTGCGGGCATCGTTCTCGGCATGTCGATGAATCTCTTCCTCGCAGGCGAACCGGAAGTTCGTATTGTGGAAAACACCGATACGGTCTGCATCGAGCGTCCAGTCCTCGACACCATCTATGTTACGCAAGTCGTGGAGAAAGTGAAGGTGGTAGAAGCATCTCAGCAGACAGCAGAGAGAAACAAACGAGCCTCGGAAGAGGAAGACACAGCCGCCTGTACATCCGTCCAATGCGACGGCATCAACTATGCTGTGCTGGCGCTAAACTGATAAATCGTTCTACTGCATGAGCCACACCGTCGCGGTCGTTGCTGTCCGTGACGAAGCTGGCTGCCTGCTTGACGGGTCGCTTAGCATTACGAGTAGCACAGGAAATGCCAGCCAAGCGCATCATGCCGAGGTCGTTGTAGCCATCGCCGCAGCAGAGCAATTCGTTGGGCTTGCCGTTTAACACTTTGAGAAGTTGGCTAAGGGCATCGGCTTTGTCGATGTCTTTTGGCATTATCTCGAGCAAGAAACTCTCGCTTCGGCAGATGCTGAAGTTTGCCTCGAACTGCTTCTGAAGCCTCCGCTCCAAGTGCCAGAGCTTGCGAGGCGCGCCAGTGACGAGGCATTTGTGCTGCGGTTCCGTGATGGTCTCGACGAAGTTGTCTGTTTCGAGCAAAGGCATCTTGTTGGCGCGGGCTATGTACAACGACTTTTCGTCGGGTTTGCCCTGAATGACGATGCTGTTGCCTTTGTAGCCATGAATGTGGAAGTCCTCACCTACGGCTGCAACAAGCTGAGGAATGATGCTGAGCGGAATGACTTGCTCGTTGATGGCTTTCCCTTTGGCACAATCCCAGACGAGGCTGCCGTTGAAGGAAATGATGAAGCCGCGATGCTTCTGCAATTCAAGCTGTTCGGCAAAGGGAAGAATGCTATAAAGCGGACGACCGCTGGCAAGGATGACGGTTAACCCCTGCTGCTGAGCCTCAACAAGAACCCTTTGAGAATAAGGTGTTATAGTTTTGCTTGTGGTAAGCAAAGTACCATCGAGGTCTGCAGCAAGGAAGCGAATCATTCGTCTTGAAGCTTAAGGATGAGTGTCGTAGCACCAATCGTGATGACAGAACCGTCTTGCAAGCGGATGCGATCCTGGTCACGAAGTATCTCGTTCATGTAGAAGGTGCCTGTGCCTGATGGAGCATCACGAAGAATGTACTGCAACTGGCCATCCTTGCCTCGCTGCACGCGGATGATACAATGGCGTGTGTCAACGCTGGGATCGACGGTCTCGATAGGTTTATTGATGTTGGTGCCGTGAACGTAACGGCCAAAGACGTTATCGCCCATATCAAGCGGAATCTCCTGACGATAGTGGAAGGCATTCTCGACGACGATGACGGACCCTACAGACCCTCCCAAACCCTCCCTTAAAGGGAGGGCTTCCTTCGCGGTAAGCTCGCCTGCTTTCTCCCCCTGTAAGGGGGAGTTAGAGGGGGTCTTTATCGCGAACTGCTTATTGCACTGGCTGCAAACGAAGACGAGACGCTGACCTGGTTGGTAGCGCGTCTCGTCGAATACTGTATAGCTGTTGCACTTGGGGCAACGAACCTTCTTCATTAAGTTGAAAAGTTTAAGGGTTAAGGGGATGAAAGGTTAAGGCTCGATGGGCGTCACTTCGCCTTTCAGGTGAAGAGGCCAACCGTTTGAGAAGTCCTTGCAATCGGCCTTGCATTCACGAATCTTCTGATAGACTTCATCTTCCGATGCAAAGCCAGGAATGATGACGCGCACCATTGTTCCTGTCTTGCAAGCCTGTGCATTGTAGCCCAACTCCTGAAGCTTGGCGGCATAAGCTAAGGCACGCTTTTCGCTGATAGCACTTGCCAGAACTATTACATAATCCTTCGGAGCAACTTGAACCGGCTCAGCCTTTGGTTCTTCCTTTACAATGGGTTGTGCTTCAACAGCCTGTGGCTCAGGCTTTACTGAGGGCAGGAACTTCGTAGCAAAGAACATCTCGGCTTGCTGACTTACGCCAGAAGTGATGGACTTCCCGAATGGAGAGGTGATGGCAAAGAAGAGCAGGATGGAGGCAGCAACGGCAGAAGCGTAGTTGAAAGCCTTGCGATTGATGCGGATAGTAATCGTGTCGCGGTCAGCCTGGATGCTGGTCAGCTTCACCTTGCCTGCTGCTTGTTTCTTAGCTCGCTGCTGTCGAACCTCATGGCTCAACTTGGCGAAGGGAACTGCATCAAGCCCATAATAGGCAGGCGATGCTATGCCGGACTGCTGAGGCACGAAGCCAATCTCGCCACTTTCCGCATCACGGAGCAGATAGCCCATGCTGCCGAAGGAGACGCTCCCCTCTTCGTCGAGCCTTTGGATAAGCTCATCGATGTACTCGATACACATCATTCGCGTCTCCTGGCGCGAGAGGTTGTGCATCTTTGAAAGCGAAGCGATGAAGTCTTCACCAGCTTCCTGTTCGTTCCATTTGAAGGAAACAGTGCGATAAGGAGGCAGGAATATGCCTTCCTCATCCACTCTGTGGCTGCTCATCTCCTTGACGATGAAGGTTCCCAACTGCGGAACGCTGACTTCGTCGTGATGGAGAAGCAGGTACTCAATATGTGTTGAAAGCTCTATCATGCCGACAAAGGTACGACTTTCCATTGAGAGCCGCAAACTTTTCGGCAAGAAGTTATCAACAATTTTTCAACAAAAACTTTAATCCTCAGCCTCTTTGGAAGCCTTAATTTGCTCAGCTACATCGGGTTTTACCTTGTAGCGTTTATTCAAACCTTTAACGATATCGTTTGTGATGTTATACTTGGGATTTGCAATCAAAAGGTTATCTCCAGCCTTAACCATCACGTAATCATACTTCTTCGTCTTGTTGTATTTCTTCAAGAAAGACTGGATGCTGTCGCGAGCCTCCTCGTTGATGCGAGCCTGTTCCATCGCGAACTCGTTCTGCAGGCGGTCGGCCAGCTCTGCAAGGTCGCGCTGTTCTTTCTCGATAGAAGCCTGGGCGCGCTCCAACTCATCGCGAGTCGTGAACTCGTTGCTCTCGTACTTCTTCTGCACGGACGCTGCGTGACTTTCCAAAGCACGCTGCTTCTGAGCGAGCGTCTTCTGGATGTTGTTACCCTTACGGGTAAGCACCTCGCTATAGTCCTTGTAGAGCTGATACTGACTCATCAGCGTGTCGAGTTCGACGTAGGCAATCTTAAGGCCCGTAGTCTCAACAGGCTGAGCAGTTTCAACGGTTGTTTCCTCTTCGTTCTTAGAGCCGCAAGCAGCGAAGAACACAGTAGCACCCACAAGGGCCGCATAAGTAAGATACTTCTTCATAATTTTTGATGATACATTATTTATTTGCCCACAAAGGTACGGCATTTAATCCACAATTCATCATTTGCCACTCATAAAAAAACTTAATTGTGCAAAAGTATGCGAATACATACATTTGACAAAATGCTATAAAATGCGCCATTCTGCTTACATCTTGATTTCAATAAAACCTCTCAGAATCGCTTAAAAGTCACAAAACCATACTTTGAGTCATTTTTTCAAAAAGAAGGGCTTAAATCGAATGCACACTGACAATCAGCAGGTTACAAACCGAGAAGAAAAGAGAAACGCGCCAGAATGACAACTCCTCTTAGCAAAAACAGGGCTTTTTACAGTGTTTTGAGCCAATTTCGATAGTGGAGATTCACTCAACGAAGGCAGTTAAGTTTGCAAACGCAGGCAGTCGAAATTGCAATTCCCCTATAGGGCATTGAGAAACGCCCCCTGCCAAAATGGCAAATTCGACGTGTTTAGGCCATTCTTTCGGCCTGTCGAATTTTGACACTTTGGCAGAAGAAGTACAAATTTAATTACTTTTTGTCAGCTCGCTCCTTGGCATGAACCTTCTGCCGCCGCTCAATTGCATCCATACTTTGGACGCAATGAATGCCTCGGTCCCTCATCGCCTTGCTGCCACCGATATGGGTGCTACCGAACTTACTTCCAGGTTTCAGGAGCATCTTAATACACAAAAAAAGCACAGATATGCCAACAATTCCGAGGGTTATGAGTAATAATTTCAACATTATTCTATATATTTGCTGCAAAGATACAATAAAAAGCGGTAATTTATAGTTATAAATTAAGGAAACTTCTACTAATTTCAAATATTACAAACTAACATTCAAAAAAATAACACTCCATGAATAATCTACAGCCCCAAAGCGTGTTCAAATGCTTTGCACAAGTGAATCAAATCCCTCGCCCATCGAAACAAGAAGAAAAGATGATTGAGTTCCTGCTCGATTTCGGAAAGAAACTTGGACTCGATACCCGCAGAGACGATGCAGGAAATGTCATCATCCGCAAGCCTGCAACACCAGGAATGGAGGACCGCCAGACAATCGTCCTGCAGAGCCACATGGATATGGTGTGCGAGAAGAATCGCGACATCGACTTCGACTTCACGAAGGATGCCATCCAGACCTATGTCGATGGTGAATGGATGAAAGCGAAAGGCACTACGCTCGGCGCTGATGACGGCATCGGAGTCGCTATGGAAATGGCTCTGCTCGAAGCGAACGACATTGAGCACGGACCGCTGGAATGCGTCTTCACTCGCGACGAAGAGACCGGCCTGACTGGTGCAGAAGGTATGCAATCAGACTTCATGACTGGTCGCTTGCTCGTCAATCTGGACAGCGAAGACGAGGGACAGATCTTCGTTTCCTGCGCTGGCGGTTGTCGCACATTCGCGCAATTCGACTACACGGAAGAGGCTCTGCCCGCAGGCTTCTTCACCTTCTCGCTCGCCATCAAGGGTCTGACAGGCGGTCACAGCGGCGACGACATCGACAAGAAGCGTGCGAACGCCAACAAACTCTTGGCTCGATTCCTCTACCTCAGCCAGCAGAAGTACGACCTCAGACTTGTCGATATACAGGCTGGCGGACTTCATAATGCCATCCCTCGCGAGGCCTGGTGCCTTTGTGCCGTTCCAACGAAGGACAAAGAGAGCATCACCGTCGATTGGAACCTCTATCAGGCCGACGTTGAAGAGGAGTATAGCGTCACGGAAAAGACGATGGCGTTCGTCCTCGAGAGCGAGACACCTGCCACAACAGCCATCAATAAGGATTGCAGCCAACGCCTCATCAAGGCTCTGCAAGCAGTAGATAATGGCGTCTTCGCTTACTGTCAGGACCTCGAACTCGTTGAGACGAGCAGCAACCTCGCCAGCATACACAAGACAGAGAAGACCATCGACGTGAACAGCAGCCAGCGCAGCAGCATCTACAGCGCTCGTGTGAATATGGCCAACACCTTTGCAGCAGTCTTCGAACTGGCAGGAGCAAAGGTCGAGATTGGCGAAGGCTATCCCGGATGGAAGATGAATCCCAACAGCGAAATACTGCGTATCGCCGTCGAACAATACAAGAGACTCTTCAAGAAAGACCCCATCGTTCGTGGCATTCATGCAGGCCTCGAGTGCGGACTCTTCAGCGAGAAGTTCCCAGGCATGGACATGATAAGCATGGGCCCCACACTTCGTGGCGTCCATAGTCCTGACGAGAAGCTCCTCATCCCCACCGTCCAAATGGTTTGGGACCATCTGCTCGCCATCCTAAAGGAGGCACCAAAAGTATGACCCCCTAACCCCCTTTATGGGGAATTATTAAGGTAATGATTATATGATAAATGATATGTTAGATAGAGAAAGTAATAAAGCATTCCCCCTAAAGGGGGTTAGGGGGTCTCTCCATGCTTTGTTGCTTGCTTTGCTGGTTGTGGCTTGTTCCGACTACGAGAGTTTCTCGAACGACCCTAACTTTCGGCTTACTTTCTCGCAGGACACCATAGCCTTCGACACGCTCATCAGCACCATTCCCAGTAGCACAAAGACACTCTATGCCTTCAACAATAACGGGAACGGCATGCGCATCAGTTCCATACAGCTTGAAGGAGGTGCTAACAGTCGCTTCCGAGTTAACGTAGATGGACGATACCTTGCCGACGGCATGTGGAACGACTTTGAGGTGCTGAAGCATGACAGTCTTATCGTTCGCATCGAGATGACCCCTCCTGAGGTCGGAAGCACAGAGCCACTCTACTTTGAGGACAAGTTGCACTTCCTCTTAGAGAACGGCGCCAAGCAAACAGTCGTGCTAAGCGGTGGTTCGGTCGATGCTTACATACAGAAAGGCGGCTTGATCATCGAGGAGGACGCTACGTTCCTGACAGATAAGCCGTATGTCATCTACGACTCGCTCGTAGTCAAGGAAGGCGCAACCCTCACGCTTACCGAAGGCACGACACTCATGTTCCACGACAAAGCAGCACTGCATGTTTATGGCAGACTCCTGGTGGAAGGCACCCTGGAGGAACCCGTCGTTTTGCGAGGCGACAGGATGGACCACATGTTTGACTATCTTCTCTACGACAACACACCAAGCCGCTGGGAAGGCGTCATCATTCATAATGGCAGTTACGGCAATAAGTTCTATCAATGCGACCTGCATAGCGCCCTCTTTGGCATCATCGTTGAAGATACGGAACAGGTGAAGCCGGACGAATCAAAGCCATCTGTCACACTCGACTGTTGCATCCTCCATAACATCGGAGGCGACGGCTTGCAACTCAACAATTGCGTCAGCGAGGTCACAAACACGCAGATAAGCAATACGCTTGGCCACACCGTCAATATCAATGGAGGTAGCCATACATTTATATATTGCACATTGGCACAGTTCTATCCCTTCACGGCGAATCGTGGCGACGACTTGCACCTGGCCAGCTCCGAAGACTATGGCGACTATGGGTTGCTGCGCAAAGCACACTTCATTAATTGCGTCATCACAGGTTATGGCCCCGATGTCATCATGGGCGAGTACATCCCTCAAGATGGCACTTGCGACTATCTCTTCCATCACTGTTTCCTCAATACGCCTCCAGTCGATGATGAGCACTTCGAGGCTTGCATCTTTGACCAGGACAAGAAGAAGAACGAGGAAGAGAAACTTGTGCGAGAAGATAACTTCATGCTCTTCGACACCGAGAACTTCATCTATGATTTCACGCCAAAGGAAGACAGCAAGATACGCTCACTAGCAGATCCAGACTATGTAGGCCTGCCTCTTTTCGACAGATTAGGCGTGAGCCGACTCGCCGATGAAGGTCCTGATGCTGGATGCTACGAGTGTGTTCCCAAAACAGACGAGGAGGGCAAGGAGTGAAAGGCGTGCTCATAGTGGTGGGCAAGACCACAGACAAGCGGTTCGAAGCTATCATAAAGGAATACGTTGACCGCATCTGTCACTACATTCCTTTTGCCGTCGAGGTCATCCCAGAACTCAAGAACACGAAAGGTCTTAGCCAAAACGAGCAGAAGGAACGTGAGGGTGAACTCATCCAGAAGAGTCTCCAGGCAGGAGACTACGTGGTGCTCCTTGACGAACACGGCAGCGAACGGACCAGCATGGAGTTTGCCACCTGGATGCAAAAGAAGATGTCTGCGGGCCCGAAGCGCCTCGTCTTCATCGTTGGAGGGCCTTACGGATTCTCCGACACCATACATAAACGGGGCAACGAAGAGGTCAGCCTGAGCCGCATGACACTCTCCCACCAGATGGTTCGCATGTTCTTTGTGGAGCAGATTTACAGAGCGATGACCATCCTGAACGGCGAGCCGTATCATCATGAGTAGATACACATAACAATATAATACTATGCTAACAGTAGAAGAACTTAACGACAGACTTATTGACCTGTCATTTGCCGAGGACATCGGCGACGGAGACCACACGACACTTTGTTGCATCCCTGAAACCGAGATGGGCGAAAGCAAACTCCTCATCAAGGAGGAAGGCATCTTTGCAGGCAACGAGATTGCAAAGAAGGTGTTTCATCGCTTCGACCCTGAACTGCAGGTCGAGACATACATCGAGGACGGAGCGCACGTCAAGCCCGGTGACATCGTGATGAGCGTCAAGGGAAAAGTGCAGAGCCTCCTGCAGACGGAACGCCTCATGCTCAACATACTTCAACGCATGAGCGGCATAGCCACGATGACACACAAGTATCAGCAAGCCATCTACGATGCCGGCTGCAAGACGCGCGTCCTTGATACTCGCAAGACGACGCCTGGCATGCGTATGCTCGAGAAAGAGGCCGTGAAGATTGGTGGCGGCATGAACCATCGCATCGGGCTCTTCGACATGATTCTCCTGAAAGACAATCACATCGATTTCTGCGGAGGTGTTCACAACGCGATAAGTCGTGCAAAGCAATATTTGAAAGAGAAAGGCAAGGACCTTAAGATTGAATGTGAGGTCAGAAACTGGAAGGAACTGGACGAAGCGCTTGCCGAGGGTTGCGACCGCATCATGTTCGACAACTTCACGCCCGAGGACACGAAGAAGGCCGTGGAGATTGTTGCGGGCCGTTGCGAAACGGAATCGAGCGGCGGCATCACTTTCGACACGATGATTCCCTACGCCAAAGCCGGCGTTGATTTCATTTCGTTCGGAGCTCTAACCCACAGCGTGAAAGGTCTCGACATGAGTTTCAAGGCTGCAGGCAGCGATAAACTTATTATCAAATAGCGAGTTATGAAAAGATTTATTATACTTCTCGGAGCATTAATGGTCAATGTTCAATGGTCAATGTTCAATAATGCTCAAGCCTGCACGAACCTGATTGTCGGCAAGAAAGCCTCGAAGGATGGCAGCGTGATTATCTCTTACAGTCAGGATGACTATGGTTCCTTCGAGCCTCTGCGCGTGATTCCTGCAGCCGATCATCCTGCCGGAGCGATGCATCCGCTGTATCACTACGAGAGCAACAACTACCTGGGAGAGATACCAGAAGTCGCTCATACTTACGGCATCGTTGGTCTCATGAACGAGTTTCAAGTGTCGATTCACGAGACGACCTATGGCGGAAGGGCTGAGTTGACAGATACTATAAGCGGACTCATCGATTATGGTTCGCTCATGGTGCTCGGCTTGCAGCGATCCAAGACTGCCCGCGAGGCTATCGAAGTGATGACAAGTCTGGTCGATACATATGGTTATGAGAGCGAAGGAGAAAGCTTCACCGTAGCCGACCCCAACGAGGTTTGGATTCTGGAGATGATTGGAAAAGGCCCAGGTCGCAAGGGAACTGTGTGGGTTGCTGTGCGCATCCCAGACGATTGCATTAGCGGTCACGCCAATCAGAGCCGCATTCATCAGTTCCCACTCAAGGACAAGAAAAACTGCCTCTATGCAAAGGATGTCATCAGCTTTGCTCGTGAGAAGGGATATTTCAGTGGCAAAGATGCAGACTTCTCGTTTGCCGACGCCTACGCTCCCGCAGACTTTGGAGCACTTCGCTACTGCGAGGCTCGCATCTGGAGCTATTACAACAAGTGGGCTGCTGAGGACATGAGCCCTTATCTGCCTTATGCGATGGGCGACACGAAAGGTCAAGTCATTCCACTATACGTAAAACCAAAAGCTCCGCTCAGCGTTCAAGATGTCAAGGACATGATGCGCGACCACTATGAAGGTACACCGATGGCAATGACCGAAGACATCGGAATGGGTGCTTGGGAAATGCCTTACCGCCCCACTCCACTCAGTTTCGAAGTCGATGGGAAGAAGTATTTCAACGAGCGCCCCATCAGTACTCAGCAGTCGGCCTGTGTTTATGTGAGTCAGATGCGTTCTTGGCTGCCCAATCACATCGGCGGAGTCACATGGTTTGCCAACGACGAGGCAAACATGACTGCTTTTACACCCTGCTATTGCAACATGACGCAAGCCCCCGAGTGCTACGACAAGAATACTGCCGACGCCTTCCACTTCTCCACACGCTCAGCATATTGGGTAGAGAATTGGGTCAGCAACATGGTCTATCTGCGCTACAATCTGCTCTTCCCAGAGTTGCAGAAGGTTCGCGACCGACTGGAGAAAGACTTCAACTCGCTGCAAGATGAAGTCGAGAGCAAAGCGGCAAGTATGGAGAAAGAAGAAGCCATCAAGTACCTCTCGGCATATAGCCATCGTATTGCTGGCAGTATGATGGACGAATGGAACCAGCTTGCGCAACTCATCATCGTGAAGTACAACGACATGGCTGTCAAGCGAACTAATGAGAATGGACAGTATGAGAAGACTCCTGGAGGCAATCCCCGTCCCGTACTTCGCCCTGGCTATCCTGAGCGTTTCAAGCGTGAGATAATCAAGCAGACAGGGGTCCGTTATCAAGTACCTTAACCTAATTACAAAACTCGACGTGTCGAATTGACAAACTCGACGTGTTAAGTTGACAAACTCAACGTGTTAAGTTTTCGTTTTGACAGTGTCACGTTTTCAAACCATCCAAACATCGTAAATAAAAAGCACAAAAGATATGAAGAAACTTACCTCTTTGCTCGTTGCTATTACATTTAATTTGACCGCATTTTCACAAGGTTGGCCCTATGATTACGGGGGGGTCATGATGCAAGGATTCTATTGGGACTCGTATTCCGAGACATCCTGGGCAAAGCTCCAAGCGGAAGCAGACGAGATTGCACCCTACTTCCAATTGATTTGGATTCCACAAAGCGGTTGGTGCAACAGCGACTACACGATGGGCTACATGCCTGTTTACTACTTCAACCAGAAGAGTGCCTTCGGTTCCGAAAGGGAGCTCAGAAGCATGATAGCCACATATCGTAGCAAAGGCACAGGTTTCATTGCCGACGTCGTCCTCAACCATCGCAAGAACATCGGGGAAAACGGATCGTGGGTTGACTTTCCCGAAGAGACATGGAACGGCAAGACATATAAGATGACACCAACCGACATCTGTGGAAACGATGACGGAGGGGCGACCGCAAACTGGGCAAGCCAGAACGGTCTCTCGCTTTCCATAAACGACGATACCGGCGACGATTGGTCGAGTTGTCGCGACCTTGACCACAAGAACCCGCATGTGCAGGAAATCATCAAGGACTACCTTAAGTTCCTACTTGAAGACGTTGGCTATGCAGGCTTCCGCTATGATATGGTCAAAGGTTTCTGGGCAAGCTTCGTAGGCGACTACAACATGTCGGCACGTCCAACCTTTAGCGTGGGCGAGTATTTCGACGGTGCAACTAAAATCAAGGAGTGGATAAACTACTCGAAGGGGTATGTAGCAGAGCATCCTACCAGCGCCGCCTTCGACTTCCCGTTCCGCTATCGTATGCGCGACGCTGTCGAATCCCACAACTGGCGAAATCTCGGCTGGGACGAAAAGCCGCTCGCCTTCGACGACTACTACAAGCAATACGCCGTCACCTTCATAGAAAACCACGACACGGAGTACCGCAGCGAAAAAGAACCTCAGACACCTATCTGGAGAGATACACTTGCCGCCAATGCCTACCTCCTGGCAATGCCCGGCACACCTTGCGTCTTCTATCGGCATTGGCACGACTGCAAGTATCCCATCAAGCAGATGATATTGGCACGACGGATTGCAGGCATCACCAACACCTCCGGAAGCGAGGAGAAATGGACCGACGACAACTTCTATGCTAAAGCCGCATACGGAAAGCGGGGAACGTTGCTCTGTGTGGTCGGCAATAACCCCGAATACTACAACGCCAGCAGCTCGGAATTCAAGGAAATCCTTTCCGGAAAAGGCTATCGCTACCTCTTGAATCGTAGTGCCAACACCGTTTGGATGGATGTTCCGGATGGAAGGTACGAAGCTCCCCTGAACGTCAAGTTCACGGCAGTAAGCAACCTGTCAGGAGCCAAGATTGTCTATACAACGGATGGTTCTACACCTACTGCCAATAGCCCCCAAATCACGAGTGGAAGCACACTGAGCATCGAATCATCCTGCACGCTTAAGGCTGGCATCCTATCCAACGGAACGGTTCGAGGCATTCAAAGTCGCACATACGATATCTTCGAGCCTCACGACATAACAATCTACGTTAATTCTGGTATTAACTGGGGAGGAGCCCTGTTCTTTTATGTGTGGGACAACAACAACACAAATCTTAACGGCAAATGGCCTGGCAAACGTGCTGGGACCTATGTAACCATCGGCGACAAGAAGTGGTACTACCAGACACATCGCCTCACTTCGCCCGACCAATATCTCAATCTGATTGTTGCCAATCAGGCTGGCAGCAAGCAGACTATTGACATAAGAGGCATACGCTCTGACTATTACTTCTGCATCACAGGGGAGAAAGACGAAAGCGATTTCATCTTGGAAGACCAGACTGCAGATATGGCTACAGGCATAACGCCTCCCCTTCTATTCAATGAAGAAAAGAACACACGTTCCGTCTATAACCTGCTTGGGATGCCTGTGTCGCCAGACAAGAAGAAAGGAATCGTCATTGAGAACGGACGCAAGGTTGCATACCGATAATCTATTAGTTTCCCACATGCACTAACAGCATAAAAAACAGTTTTGGACGGCCGCTCGCACAGATAAGGTCGAGTGCCCTCACATATTGGGGCGGCCGCCCCAATATGTGAGGGCGGGCGGATCGGAACGGAATCGACAGCACATTTTACCCTTTTTCTCTGCATCATCTATCTGCTTTCACAGCACCTTCTATCTAATCTCTCAGCACAAGTCACCATGTTTCTGCCATTCCAGGCCTGATTATGTAGTGGCGAATTAAATCCAACTGGATGTGTTTTGACACTTAAATAGAACGCAAAAGGGAACTATTCATAGGTGTGCATATACGAAGAAGGCGTTGCCAATCGGTAACGCCTTCTTCTATTATATATTATATATAATGTGTATTCTTAACGCAAGCGGTCCAGCGAACGAACCAGCATCTCGTCCTTCAGGATGCCTCGGAATGCAAGATAAAGCAGGATAAGAGCTGCTGCAGGCAGCGCTGCCGTCCAATGTGGTCGCCAAGTAGCAGGCATCTCTGCTGAAAGCAGGTAACTGATGATACCATACGCTATGTACCAAGCAACGAGCAGCACCATGCACAGACTGGCCATACGCATTTGCAAAGCACGATGCTTGTAGAGCCAAATGTCCATAAACACAAAAGCGCTCGTTATGACCAGGATACCCATCATGACAGGACAGAAGTAGAACATGTGCTGCCCCTCCGATACGAGCCAAAGGTTATACATGTCCACCGTCTCCATGCTTTCGTTTGTCATAAAGTGGGCAATAGGCGAACACAGACAACCTAAGCAAAGAGCAAAGGCCAGAAGCAGATAGATGGTCTGGATGCGCTGTAACATCTTCTTAGTCGAGGAGAGTTGCCTCCTTGCTTGGATTGCGATAATAGATCTTGCCGTCGATGAACTCCTGAGTTGCCATAAGCGTTGCCTTCGGAAGTTTCTCATAGTAACGGCTGATTTCTATCTGCTCGCGATTCTCGAAGACCTCGTCGAGATTATCCTGAGTGCTCGCAAACTCGGAGAGCTTCTTGCTCAGTTCCTGCTTGATGTCAGCAGAAATCTGGTTGGCACGCTTGCCAATAATAACGACGCTTTCGTAGATGTTACCAGTCTCTTCACAAAGGCTCATGGGGTCTCTGTTAACGGTGTCATTGGGGGCTGATGTTTTCTTGTAGTCCATGTTAATGATATATGTATGTTAATCTTTTTGTTCTACTTTCTTATGATTATTCTATTGTTGTTCTTGCTATGTCTGGCTTTATCTATAGCATCGATAATCCATCCGATGGGCTTATCGTCTTTCTTTTCCTTTTGCTCATCAGGCAACGATTGCTTCTTGCTGGAAGTCTTTTCTTTCACAACGATGTCTTCATCGTCGATAAGCTGTCCTTTATTAGCGATAACGCGTTCGGAATAGTTGCGTATGGAGGTGGCTTCCTTAAGGTACTTGCTTTCTGGGTAGTCATTCTGGAAAGCATAGTACTCGTCGATGGCATCGCGAAAACGTTCCAAACGCCTCTCCTCTACACTCTGCCTGGCAAGATGATACTTGGCACGGAGTGTCAGTATTGAGAGCTCCTCGCGAAGATTAGCAGAGGCATAGGGATAGTCCTTCAAAGCATTTTGTGCCGTCACCACGCAAGCCTCGTAATTATTGCCGCCATAGATGCAATTCAAGGTATAAGTCCCAAGGTCGTAGTAAAGCTTTGCAGACTGATATTCCTTTTGGACAAGTTTGTCCTGCATGTCATAGATAATCTGATGAGCCTGCTCCTTAAGAGTCGTTTCCGGACAATAGTCAAGGAAGTTCTGGAACTCCTTTATCGCCTCCATCGTGCTCGACTGGTCGAGGCGTATGTCAGGGGTCTGCTTGTAGAGCGAATAGCCTGTATTATAGCGTGAGAGCTCCATGTAACTGCCCTTCGGATATAGCTGGTAGTACTTCTTAAAGAACATAACGGCCGACTCGTAATCTTTTGCTTTCAGGTTGCTTTCGCCCAGCATATAGAGACTCTCTTCGCCGTATGATGTACCTTTCAGTGGAGCGAGCAACAGGCTGAAGAGCTCCGCAGCCTGACGATAATGACCGTCTGCATAAAGAGCCTTCGCAGCCTCATATCTGTACTCATAGTCATTGCTTTTGAGCACGTTAGAGTACTCGCTGCAAGACTCGAGAAGCATGAAGCAGGGAGCAAAAAGCAATATAAGGAATCGACTTATTCTCATATCAGGGCGCAAAGATACTGTTTTTTGTTTTGTCTGCCAAAGGTATGAGCATAAAAAAGTGCTTATAGCACCTTTTTTTAATCTTTCTTAGCTTTTGCAGGGTCGTAAATAGCCATTCCGACGAAGGAATCCGCGCATCCATAGAAGAGGTACCACTTGCCTCGGAACGGCACAAGACCTTCGGTAAAGACTGTTCCCGATGGATATTGCCCGCTCTTCTCGAAGTCGTCTTCTGGATAGAAATAGGGCTCGTCCAGCCTGTCGATAAGCTTAGTCGGGTCTTTCAGCGAGAAGAGTGCCTGGCCTGCACAATAGGCTCCTGAAGCATAGCGCTGGTCGCCATTCTCGCCTCCTCTGTTCTTGCCGTTGTAGAAAAGCATGATGCCATGTTTTGTCTTGATGGCTGGCGGGCCACATTCCACGAGTTGACTGTCGAAATAGCCCTTACGAACGTCCATGACATGCAAAAGTTTACCATCAGGAGCCAGCATCGGTTCCCAATGAATGAGGTCGTCGCTGGTAGCAATGTTGACGAAGTTCTCGCCCCAATACATCATGTATTTGCCTTTGATGCGTGCAATGACTTGCCTGCCTTTCTTCATCTCCGTTACAATTGAGCCTGACTTTGAGTAGCCTTTGCTGAGCTGACCTTTGTGGGCGTCGGAAAAGATGGGACCATGCTTAGTCCAATGCACGAGGTCGCGACTCGTTGCAACACTCAATCGTGCAAGTTTGTGATTCCAACTCGTATAGGTCATCACGTAGAGACCGTCCTCCGTCATGCAAACTCTTGGGTCTTCGCAACCACCAGGTACGTCAAACTCTTCCCATTCATCACCACCAGGAAAGAGGACTGGAGCACCATGATGTTGGAAATGAAGGCCATCTTGGCTAAAGGCATAACCGATGCGAGAAGTTCTGGAGCCGATGCCTTTGGCGATATTATCTTCTGCACGATAAAGCAGAGCAATGCCGTCATTTATAATGGTTGCAGCAGGGTTGAAGGTTTCGCTGTTCTCCCATTGCGCAACCCGCTTCCACATCGGACAATAGAAACGGCTTGTCGTATCAGGACGAACGATTGGATTCGCCCCCACAGGTCGCTCAAAGCCTAGCCAAGCCCACTTCTTGGATGCGTTGGCACCAAGGCGCGCTTTTGATGCGCGGTGCTTCTCGATGTTTGGAGTCTTTTGTGCTTGTAAGGGAAGCAGAAACAGAATTGAAGCAATTAATGTAAATGTGCGAGTTCTCATAATTGTTTGGCTATCGTGAATATGTATCCCATATATGGGTTTTCTGTCGTTTGGATTTCAATACCCTTCAGATTGTCTGGCTTTAGGACGGAATGAAGGTCGTCAACAAGACCCGTTCCTTTGAGTTTCAGCACCGCTTCTTTTTGTGTCCAAAGACGTGTAAAGACGATATCAGGGAAAGGAGATGTAAAGATTTTTTCCGATTCTTGAGGACTCATTGTGTGGCGAACGAGGTCGGGCTTTGCCGTTCGGATGCGTTCAATATCCAAACCACAAGGTCGTTTGCTGAGGAAACACCCTACAGCCTCTTTGCAATGACTTATACTAAAATGGATATCTGGATGGCTTGGCAAATATGGCTTGCCGTGTTCATTATAGGCAAAGGTTGGCATTTCGTGGATGCCAAAACATTGTTGAAGCCCTCGCAACAACTCAATATAGCCAATTGCACACTCCTTCCTGCCTTGCAATTGCCTGTAACGCAATGCCTGTTCCCTTCGCCATTCAGGAAGGGAGTCGATGAGCCGCATGATTTGCTCTTCGCTAAGGTCGGCAATATGGTCGTTGATGTAAAGCATTTCTACCAATTCGACGTGCATTGTTTATCTTTTTGCGATGGCGAAGTTACGAATAAAAGTGATAAAGGCCAAACTTTTAAGCATAATTCTTTGCTATGCTATCTGCCACAACTGCTGCCATGCTCCAAGCAGCCTGCAAGTTAAACCCACCCGTAATGCCGTCAACATCAAGCAGTTCGCCTGCAAAATAAAGACCTGGATGCTGACGAGCTTCGAGCGTACTTATGTTTATGCAAGCCAAATCTATGCCTCCACAAGTCACGAACTCTTCCTTGTACTGACCTTTGCCTTCAATCTGATAGACATCGGCCGTGAGCACAGCACAAAGGCGGTTCAAGTCGCGTCTGGAAAGCTCATTCCAGCGTTTCTGCAAGTCAATATGAGCACGAGAGAGCAAGTGTTGCCAAAGTTTTGCCGAAAGCTGACGAGGGTATTCGTTTGCAACTTGACGACGAGCGCTTTCCTGTTGCAAGTCTAGAAGTAGTGCCAAGCCATTCTGCTCGTTTTGGGCGTCGAGCCAATTGATGCAGAGTTGTGCCTGATAGTTATGCTCTGCAAGATATCTGGCAGCATAGCTCGAGAGACGAAGAATAGCAGGTCCGCTCACGCCCCAATGCGTCACAAGCAAAGCCCCTTCAGCACGCATCTTTGTGCCTGCAATACTTGCTGCAACTGGCTCAACCACACATCCCATCAAGCTGGTTAGGCTGTTGTCCATAATGCAGAAAGTGAAGAGCGAAGGCACGGGTTTTGCAATAGTCAAACCCGTCAAATGACGAAAGAGAGCAAAGCGTTCCATTGTGGGCAAACCACCCATCGCGCAAACCACTTTATCGAAATGTTGAGGTTTTAAGTTCTCGTCGGAAAAGGAGACAGTGTAGCCATCCTGCTCTGGAGCTATATCATTGATTCTGTGGGAGGTATGAGACACTATACCTTCTTCCCTCATACATTGCAAGAGCGTTCCGACTATTTGCATGGCATCTTGCGAAACGGGGAAAACACACTCATCTTCTTGCGTGACAAGTCGAACGCCTTCACCTTCGAACCAATCCATCGTGTCCTCTTGACTCCAATTGCGCAAAGCACGTTTCATGAGCTGTTCTCCACGAGGATAAGCCTGCTTGAGTTGCCTGATTTGTCGGAATGAGTTGGTGAGATTGCAACGCCCTCCACCCGTCACTGCGACTTTGGCCAAAGGTTGTTTTCCTGCCTCGAAGACCTCTACAACAGCTTCTGGCAACTTGCGTTTCAGCAGGACAGAACAAAAGCATCCTGCAGCTCCTGCTCCGACGATACAAATCTTCATTGTTGCAAACGAATCACTCTAATGCCAGTTTGGCTGGGATGCTTTTGCATGTATTGGTAGAGCGTCATCGGTTCGAGCACTACTTTCTTGTGAATGCTGCTTGCGTTGAGCAGATGAAGCTTGCCGTCTTTTCCCCAAACAGCAAAACCGACGTGACTGACATCAAGGCCTTTCTTGCGGGTTGTTAAGGCAATGATGTCACCGTCTTTAACGCAATTGAGCACCTTCTTGCTGTCCCCCACTCTCTCCTTCAAAATGTAGCGAACAGTTGCTCCAGAAGCGCGTTTCTCCATTTCGGCGATGAGTTTACGCTCGTTCATATCGACCTTCAGCAAAGGATAGGAATCGGGATGGTCGCTCATATAGGTCAGGTTGAGTTTCATCGGAGCAGAAATGTTGGCAGGAGGTACGACTTCCTTGACCAAACCGAGCTTCGTGCCGGATTGAATCCATTGACTGAAGTAGTGATTGCGACTCTTGTAACCATCTATTTTGCCCGCATCGTAACGCAACTTTTGCAGCCAAGAGAGGTAGTCCTTCCAGTTCTTGCTGCCGTGACTTGTCGTAAGAGCGAGGGCACAGCAATTCTCGACCAAAGTGGTGCAATCGAGGCTTTGCAGATTGATGGCAAGATGTTCCGATTTGTCCTTAATCTCGAGCGTATGAGCCACATAAGGTCGGTTCATCAATTGCTTTGCATAAAATAGCGTAAGTGCTTCGTTAGCAGGGGCTTTTGAACCTTTATCTAACAACTCGACAACACGAAGGCTGTCCTCCTTTGTGTAACTGATAGGATTGTTCTGACTGCTAATTTGAAGGCAAACGAACCAACAACATATTATGGCAAAAACTCCTTTCATATCAACTCTCTTTTGGTAATTTAACTAAAGCTGTGACTGCGAAGGTAACGAGGCAGAAGCCCATTACGGCAATAAAGAACTGCTGATAGCCCATTTGGTCGGACATCCAGCCACTCACCATGCCTGGCAGCATCACGCCACCAAGATACTGAAAGGCTGTACAGAACGAGAAGACCGAAGTGCTTCGTTCGCCATGAGAGAAGCTGACGAGATAGAGCGTATAGGCCGTAAAACCAAGTCCATAGCCCACTTGCTCGATGAAGACGCAAGTTGCGATGAGGGGCAGACTTTGCGACTGAATGTAGCTAAGATAGACATAAACAATGTCGGGCAAGGTGATGCAAAGCACGAGCGGCCAAAGCATCTTTTTGAGGCCGAACTTCGAGACAAGCCAGCCGCCAACAATACCACCGCCAAGCAGTCCGATAACGCCTAAAGTGCCATAGACAAAGCCATATTGAACGTCCGTCAAAGCCAAGCCTCCCTCAGCAATCGTGCGTTTCAGGAAGAGCGGCACAATCTTTGTCAGCAAGCCTTCTGGCAAGCGGAAAAGCAGGATGAAGAGCAGAGCCGTGATGAGATGGGGCTTCGTAAAGAAGACCTTCAACGTCAATCCGAAGTCTTCGAGGATATTGAGTTTCTCCCCTTTTGGTGAGTCGGATGGGGGCGTTGGCAACGCTTTCCAGTGATAAGCTGCAAGCATTAGCATCAAACCAGCTACGGCAAGGAATGTGATGCTCCAAGACAAAGGAATGCTCATCTCGCTCTTCTGCAAAAGGCCTGCTAGCATGACAAGACCGCCTTGACCCAGCACCATACCGATTCGATAGAAGGTGTTGCGAAGCCCCACATATAGTTCCTGATCCTTGTTCTCGAGGCCGAGGATATAGAAGCCGTCGGCACAAATGTCGTGAGTAGCGCTACTGAAAGCAATCAGCATGAACAGGGCAAGCGAGGCTTGGAGCCAGAAGCTGGTGGGCAAAGTGAAGGCAAGCAAAGCGAGTGCAGCTCCGATGAGCAACTGCATGGAAAGAATCCACCATCGCTTCGTCTTGATGCCATCGACGATAGGACTCCAAAGTGGTTTGATGACCCACGGAAGCCCGAGCCAACCCGTATAAAGCGTGATTTGCGTATCGGTCAAACCCATCTCCTGATAAAGGACGAGCGACATCAGCATGACTGCTGCAAAGGGTAAGGACTCGCCAAGATAAAGCGTGGGAATCCATGAAAGAGGTTTATTCATTTGGCTATTTTTAATTATTTAACTATGTTTTTATGGTATAATGGTACCTTTCAAGTTATTGTTTCGATAGTTTGTCGCGAAGGAACTGGGCTGTGAAGCTGTTCTTGCACTTGGCCACTTCTTCTGGAGTTCCACAGGCAAGAAGGTTACCGCCAGCATCGCCGCCTTCGGGGCCAAGGTCGATGATGTGGTCGGCACACTTGATGACCTCAAGATTGTGCTCGATGATGATGATGGTGTGGCCTCGTGAGATGAGGGCATTGAACGAGTCGAGCAACTTGCGGATATCGTGGAAATGCAATCCCGTAGTGGGTTCGTCGAAGATGAAGATTGTGGGCTTCGACTTCTCCATACCTAAGTAATAAGCCAGTTTGACGCGTTGATTCTCGCCGCCAGACAAGGTTGATGATGACTGCCCGAGCTTGATGTAGCCTAGGCCGACATCCTGCAAGGGTTTGAGCAACGAGATGATGCGCTTCTCCTTGTACTCTGAGAAGAACTCGATGGCCTGGTTGATGGTCATGTCGAGCACGTCGCAAACATTCTTATCATGGAAGCGTACATCAAGAATCTCTGGCTTGAAGCGTTGTCCATGACAGCTTTCGCAGGGGAGCACAAGGTCGGCCATGAACTGCATCTCGATAGTAACGGTTCCTTCGCCCTTGCATTCCTCGCAACGTCCGCCGTCGGTATTGAAGCTGAAGAACGCCGGAGTGAAGCCCATCTGCTGTGAAAGCGCCTGAGCCGCAAAGAGTTTCCTTATCTCGTCCCACGCCTTGACATAAGTGACCGGGTTGGAGCGTGTGCTCTTTCCTATGGGGTTCTGATCGACGAACTCTATGGCGTTGACCATCTTCATGTCGCCCTCCAGACCCAGGAACTCGCCGGGACGGTCGGCAACCTCATCCAACTGACGCTTCATCGCATTGTAGAAGATGTCGCGCACCAGGCTGCTCTTACCGCTGCCACTCACGCCAGTCACACACGTCATCAGCCCAAGCGGGAAGCGCACGTCAATGCCTTTCAGGTTGTTGGCGCGTGCCCCTTTCACTTCGATGTAGCTGTTCGACTTGCGACGGGCAAGGGGAAGAGGAATCGTCTCAGCACCCGTCAGGAAGCGAAGGGTGTGGGAAGTGTCACCGGCTCCTGCAATGCCTTCAGACGGACCGTTATATATGACCCCACCTCCCAGGCGACCTGCCTCGGGACCTATGTCGATGAGCCAGTCGGCAGCACGGATGATTTCCTCGTCATGCTCGACGACAATGACCGTGTTGCCCAGGTCGCGAAGCTGCTTCAAGACCTTGATGAGCCGTTCCGTGTCGCGACTATGGAGGCCGATGCTGGGTTCGTCCAGAATATAGAGACTCCCCACCAGACTGCTTCCCAGCGAGGTGGCAAGGTTGATGCGTTGGCTTTCACCTCCCGAAAGACTGTTCGACGGGCGATTCAGCGTGAGATAGCCTAAGCCGACGTCCAACAGATACTGCAACCGATTACGGATTTCCGTAAGGATTCGCTTGGCAATCTTCTCTTCGTGCTCGCTCAACTTGAGTTTTTCGACCCAAGGCAGCAACTCGCTGACCGAGATGTTGACGAGTTCGGTGATGCTTTTGCCACCCACTTTCACGTAGTTCGCTTCGGGCCGGAGCCTTGTTCCGTGGCACTTCGGACAGGTCGTCTTGCCACGATACCTTGCCAGCATCACACGATTCTGTATCTTGTATTGCCCTTGGCGCAAGTATTCGAAGAAGGCATCGACGGAGAGCAATCCCCATTCCCGCTCTTCGGGTAGTATTTTCCACTCAGCCGGAACGAGCATCTCTTTGCCGCCCAGCACCTCACTCTTCATTTGGGGAACTGTGGGGCAACCGTGCCAAAGCCAGTCCTTCTCGTCCTGTGTCAGCTCGAAATAAGGCTTGAAGATGGGGAAGCCGCGTTCTGAGTTGCAGCGGATGAACCATTCCTTCCATTCGCTCATCTTTTCGCCTCGCCAGCAGACGACAGCTCCGTCGTAGAGGCTCAAAGCCGTATTCGGTATGACCATCTGCTCGTCTATGCCGATGACCTTGCCGAAGCCTTCGCACTCGGGACAGGCTCCCATCGGAGAATTGAAGGCGAACAGCTTGTCGGAGGGTTCCTCGAAGGTGATGCCGTCTGCCTCGAAACGCGTACTGAAAACGTGGCGTTCACCATTGGGGACAAACTGGAGGACTGCCTCGCCGTGCCCCTCGTAGAAGGCTGTCTCGCAGGAATCAACGAGTCGGGCTATCGTGTCGCGGTCGCTGGCTGAGGACAGACGGTCGATAACCAAATAAAGTTGAGAGTTGAGAGTTGAGAGTTGAGAGTTCACATCCTCGATTCTCACCACTTCATCCCCGACGAGGACTCTGGCGAAGCCGCTTTTGCGATACATCTCGAGCTGCTGCTCCAGGGTGCGTCCCTCGGGCAAATGGATGGGGCACATCACCATGAACTTCGTGCCTTCTGGCTTCGAGAGCATGCAAGCCACGGCATCTTCGGTGGTGTGGCGCTTTACTTCTTTTCCGCTGACGGGCGAGAATGTACGACCGATGCGAGCGAAGAGCAGACGCAAGTACTCGTAAATCTCCGTACTGGTACCGACCGTGCTTCGAGGATTGCGGCTCGAAACCTTCTGCTCGATGGCGATGGCAGGCGGAATACCCTTGATGTAGTCGCACTCCGGCTTATTCATTCGGCCGAGGAACTGACGTGCATAAGCGCTCAAACTCTCCACATATCGGCGTTGCCCCTCAGCGTATAGCGTGTCGAAGGCGAGGCTGCTCTTGCCGCTACCACTTAATCCAGTGATAACCACCAGCTTGCCTCTTGGAATCTCGAGGTTGACATTCTTCAGGTTGTTGACCCTCGCGCCTTTTATCTTTATGCAATCTTCCATTTCGTTACATTCATCCTGCAAAGATACAAAAAATAACGGAAACAGGAAAATGAAAGGGGAAATTTGGCAGAAATACAGCAAAGTTTGTTATAAAATGAGCCAGAAAACATGACTTGACTGCATGAAAGAAATACCGAATTATAACACCCATGCTATTACATAACGTCGTATTTGTAAAGATTTTTCCAAATGAGACGCGTTCTGACGGCTTATTTTTGCGTCTGTGGCACTTTTGAACCTAAAACGCAAGAAAATGGCTTAAATCGAATTGCACCTGATAATCAGCAACTTACAAAGACGCCATTTTCGCCTCAACGCAAAGAAAGTACACACTCAACACGCAGAGTTGATAAATTCATCATAAAAAGTCATCAAATTCGACGTGGGGAGATGGCCAACGCAACAGCCCGAAATTGTCAACGCCCTATAGGGGATTGACAAACTTAACGTGCTGCGTTGAAAACTTCACCACGTTGAAGTCGCAAACGCACCACAATGCTTCACTAATTTTTGTAAGGATTTTTCCTCGACCCAGCTATTTGGTTATCTCGCCACAAAGGTCGCTGTTCATCATCTCCCTAATCTTCTCGGTCGGAAGCTTGTGCCCGAGCAGGAACATCAGCTTGGCGATGGCGCATTCCGGAGTGCTGTCGTAGCCGCTCACAACACCGGCTTCCAGCAGGGGCAGGCTCGTTTCGTAGAGCCCCATGTGCACGCTGCCCGACTGACATTGCGTGATGTTGACCATCAGCAGCCCGCGTTCGCTCGCATCTTTGAGTTCCTGCTTGAACCATTTCAGCTGCGGAGCGTTGCCTGCGCCGAAGGTTCGAATCACAGCCGCCTTCAGCCCGGGGATGTTCAGCACTGCATGAACCAGACTCTGCTGGATGCCTGGGAAGAGCGTCAGAACGACAACATCGGGACAAACAAGGTAGTGGGGTTTGAAAGGTCTGCTGGGATCGGGTTTTCGGATGGCTGATTCGTTGTAGCGTATTTGCATGCCAACCGTTGCAAGATCGGGGTAGTTGAACGAACGGAAAGCGTTGAACTGCTCTGCATTTATCTTGGTCGTACGGTTGCCGCGCATCAGTTTCTCCTTGAAGTAGATGCAGACCTCGGGCACGATTGGCGTACCGTCTTCATGCTGAGCCGCAGCTATCTCGATGGCCGTGATGAGGTTCTCCTTGCCGTCCGTACGGAGTTTGCCAATCGGCAACTGCGAGCCGGTAAGGATGACAGGCTTGCCCAGGTTCTCGAGCATAAAGCTGAGGGCAGAAGCGGTATAGGCCATCGTGTCTGTGCCATGCAGGATGACGAAGCCATCGAAGCGGTCGTAGTTGTCGGCGACAACGCGGACGAGCTTCCCCCAATGCTCCAGTCCCATATCGCTCGAATCGATGGGCGGGTCGAAGGTATAAGATTGAATATCTAAGTCAAAACGCTTCAACTCAGGAACTTCCTCGAGGATGAGGTCGAAGTTGAAGCTCTCCAGAGCACCCGTCTCAGGGTTCTCCCGCATGCCAATCGTGCCGCCCGTATAAATGAGAAGCACGCTATGTCTGCGTGTGTCACTCATGTTTCTCGCTCCCACTACGTTTCTCGCGGCCATAAGAACGGTATTCGTCGAGAGGAATCTCTACGTCAGGCTCCGACAGAGGCTGATTCTGTTGCAGTCGGAAGCATAGGTATTTGATGTCGATACCACGTGCCCGCCACATACTCTCGTAGTAGGTCTGGATGGCGCAGGCGAGTTGGATGTATCGCTCTTCCTGAGCGGACGACGGATGCGAGCCGTAGAGGTTCCTCGTCTTCACTTCCGGCTCGATGTGGTTAACCTTCAGCAACTCCTCGGTATAAGTGAAGAGGAAGTTGGAGTCGGTCTTCAGATGGACGAGGCCTCCGTCCTGAAGAAACTGACGATATCGCTCGAGAAAGTAAGTGCTGGTGAGGCGCTTCGTAACCTTCTTCATCTGCGGGTCGGAGAAGGTAAGCCAAATCTCGCTCACCTCATTAGGAGCGAAGAAGCGTTGGATGAACTCGATGTTTGTGCGCAGGAAGCCAACATTCCTCATGCCCGTCTGCAAGGCTTCCTTCGCTCCCGTCCACATTCGAGCGCCCTTGATGTCAACGCCAATGAAGTTCTTGTCCGGGAATTGTTTCCCCAGCCCGATGGTGTACTCGCCCCTGCCGCAGCCGAGTTCAAGCACGATAGGGTTCTGGTTGCGGAAAAACGTCTCGTGCCACTTGCCACGAAGCGAGAATTCCTCCTGCATAGTGGCAGCCATGGGGCATTCCACCACAAGCGGATTCTCGGCCATCTCGGCAAACTTGGCCAGCTTTCCCTTTCCCATTTACTTGTCAAACGTAAAGTGTGTGGTGCCGATGTTCTGTCCGTCGGCAAAGATATCAACACGATAGGTGCCGGCACTCAGAGCCTCTGCCACGTCCCAATATACCGTCACGCTCTGCTCTTCGCCCGTATATTCGATGTCCTTGCGGATGCTGTACTCGAGCTGGCGGTTCTCGTAGTCAAAAGTTCCGCCCTTGGTGAGCACATCACCCGTAGGAGTAGTGATGCGGACATAGAGGCTTCGCATGCCTGTAGCGGTTGTGACGTTACGGGCAATAGTGAAGCCGACCACGAACTTCTTGACGTCCTTAATCTTCTTGGCTGCCTTGCCCTTCTTGTTATGGCCGACAGCATAGATTCCCGTCGCGTCGAGTTGGCTTGCAATCGCTACCTTATCGGAAAGCGTTTCGTTCTCGGTCGAGAGATTCGTGATGTGCTGACGGGCTTGCTCATTCTGTGTCTTGAGGTTCGAGTTCTCCTGCGTCAGGGCTTCATTCATGCGGTTGAGGGAGTCAATCTGCAGGACATAGCTGCGCAGAACCTCGCGAAGTGTTGCCAGCTCCTTCTTCAGTCGCATAATCTCGGCTGCATCGCTACTCTTCACCCTACGCAGCTCCTCGAGCAGTTCCTCGGTTCGTTTCTGTTCCATCTCAAGTTGAGCAACAAGCGAGTCGTTATTGATTTGCGTCTTCATCTCGTTGTACTGCATGGCGAACTGTTCATACTCGTTCTCCATCTCGAGCTTATCCATCTCGACCAACTCGAGCATCTGCTTGCTTTCACGCTGCTGCTCGCGCATACTGTAGAGCAGGAATCCTATGACGAGGCAGGCTATGGCTGCCACGACACCAAGTAATATCTTCGATTTCTTGTCCATATCTTATTTACTTTTTCGGGCGCAAAGTTACGAAAAAGAATGTAAACTAAAGAATGAAAGAAGAAGAATTTGTAAGATTTAAGTATAATTGTCTGTTTCCTTATATAAAGAATAATGTAAAGAGTCTTGATAAGAGTGGTTTCCGATGCGCAAGCTTTGCCAAAGGTATCTGCATACATTTTGAAGCATAACACAAACTTCTCCCCCATTCACTTGCACAAGTCCATTTTTATTGCTAATTTTGCAGCCAAAAAGAATACTATGGAACTCTATCCTCAACTCATACTCGACGCCCTCGCCACAGTTCGATACCCTGGTACAGGCAAGAACATCGTGGAAATGAAGATGGTGGACGACGACATGCGCATCGCCGGCCTCAGCGTCTCATTCACCCTCATCTTCGACAAACCTACTGATCCCTTCATGAAGAGCGTAGTGAAAGCGGCTGAAGCCGCCATTCATGCCTATGCCTCGAAGGATGCCGAAGTGGAAATCAAGACTCGCGCTCTGCAGGCTCCAAGGCCAGACCTGCCTGACCTCTTGCCTGGGGTGAAGAACATCATCGCAGTCTCGAGTGGCAAAGGTGGCGTGGGGAAAAGCACAGTTGCCGTCAATCTGGCTGTGGCTTTGGCAAGGATGGGGATGAAGGTCGGCTTGCTCGATTGCGACATCTTTGGTCCTTCTGTGCCCAAGATGCTGCAGATGGAGGATGCTCGTCCCTATAGCGAGAACATAGATGGGCGCGACCTCATCGTGCCTGAAGAGAAGTATGGCGTAAAGGTTCTCAGCATTGGTTTCTTCGTGAACCCAGATCAAGGCATCATGTGGAGAGGCGGAATGGCCAGCAATGCCCTGAAACAACTCATCGGAGACGCTAATTGGGGCGACCTCGACTACTTCATTCTCGACACACCTCCAGGCACCTCAGACATTCATCTGACACTCGTCCAGACCATTCCCATCACGGGTGCCGTCATCGTCAGCACGCCTCAACAAGTGGCTTTGGCTGATGCCAGAAAGGGTATCGATATGTACAAACAGGAGAAAATCAACGTTCCCATTCTTGGTTTGGTAGAGAATATGGCTTGGTTCACACCAGCTCAACATCCAGAGGAACGTTATTTCCTCTTCGGCAAGGAAGGCGTCAAGGAGTTGGCAGAACAGATGAAGCTGCCGCTTCTGGCACAGATTCCTGTCGTTCAAGACATTTGCGAGAGTGGTGACAACGGCATTCCTGCTGCCACAAATCCTGCCAGCATAACAGGTCAGGCATTCCTCCAATTGGCTGCAAAAATTGTGACAGAAACCGACAAACGTAGAGCCACGCTTCCTCCCACGCAGATAGTTGGACTAAAGAAGCAGGCAGATTAACTTAACTATAAAGCTTTCAGGATTATGCACCTATTCAGGAGTCTATTACTACTCATGCTTTGCTCGCTCGCACTCACAGCTCAAAGCAAGAAGATAAAATCTTGTCCTTTTCCAGGCTACAAGTTGGTCTGGCACGACGAGTTCTCCAAGTCGGAACTCGACCCCAACCTCTGGGTCTATCAAGAAGCGCGAGCCGGTTGGGTCAACCACGAGTTGCAGACCTACGTGAAAGGTCAAAGTCCTAAAGGCAGAAAGGTGGCAGAGTGCAAGAAGGGCACACTCAGGATTTATACTTTCAAGGAAGACGATAAGGTCTTCAGCGGTCGTCTCTATGGGAACCGTCATGTAGGCTTCAAGTACGGCTACATCGAGGCTCGCATCAAACTGCCAAAAGGCAAAGGAACCTGGCCCGCTTGGTGGATGATGCCAGTCGAAGGAGGTCGTTGGCCAGCTTGTGGAGAGATCGACATCATGGAAGAAGTGGGCGTTGATGCCAACGACGTCTCCAGCAGCATCCATTGTGCTGCCTACAATCATCCAGCCAAGACACAAAAGACGCATCACCTTTATTGCGAAGGAGCTGAGGAGGGATTCCACGTTTATGCCCTCGAATGGACAGAAGACTATATCCGCACTTATGTGGACGGCAAGGAGCAACTCTATTTCGAGAACGACAAGACTGGCAACAACGACACTTGGCCCTTCAACAAAGCCTTCTATCCGATACTCAATGTGGCCTGGGGAGGCGACTGGGGCGGCTATAAAGGTATTGACGAATCGGCTCTTCCGCTCACGATGGAGGTGGATTACGTTCGCGTCTGGCAAAAGGAGTAATTTCAAACTACTGCAGTTAAGTCAGCCAACTCGGCGTGCCATCTTTGTGAATTCGGCGTGCTATCTTTGTGAACTCGACGTGCTATCTTTGTGAACTCGACGTGGAGCATTGGCAAACCCTCCATAGGGCGTTAGCATTTTTATATGGACACTTTTGTCAACTAGAAACATCTAGTTGAGTATTTAGGCGTGTTTTTCTCCCCAAACACTTGCGTGTTTCCGTAAAAAAACGTACCTTTGCAGAGTTATTGAATGCGGCTTTGAGACATCATTTACCTTGTAAAGTTCTCAAAATCGGCTTAATTGATTGGGTACTAGTGACTTACATGGTATCCAAAGCCCCAAAGGTATGTATATAATTCAAACAGAGCAATGGTAGAATACAACATTTCACTCGAAGGAAAGACTGTGCTTGTAACGGGTGCAGCAGGCTTCATTGGCAGCAATCTCGTCAAGCGACTCTTCAAAGAATTCAACGATATCAAGGTCGTCGGCATAGATTCCATGACTGATTACTACGACGTGAGGCTCAAAGAGGAACGTCTAAAAGAAATCGAAGCACTTGGTCGCGATTGGGTGTTCATCAAGGACTCCATCGCCAACAAGGCATGTGTGGACCAGCTTTTCGCAGAGTACAAACCCGTTGTGGTAGTGAATCTTGCCGCTCAAGCCGGCGTTCGTTACAGCATCACCAATCCCGATGCCTACATCGAAAGCAACCTCATCGGCTTTTACAACATTCTGGAAGCCTGCCGACACTATGGAGTGGAGCATCTCGTCTATGCCAGCAGCAGCAGCGTTTACGGCTCAAACAAGAAAGTCCCCTACTCCACAGACGACAAAGTGGACAATCCCGTCAGCCTCTATGCTGCCACGAAGAAGAGCAACGAACTGATGGCACACGCCTACAGCAAGCTCTATAACATCCCCTCGACCGGTCTCAGATTCTTCACAGTCTATGGCCCCGCAGGTCGTCCAGACATGGCCTACTTCGGCTTCACCAACAAACTCCGTGAAGGCAAGACCATCCAAATCTTCAACTACGGCAACTGCAAACGCGACTTCACCTTTGTCGATGACATCGTAGAAGGCGTCGTTCGCGTCATGCAACATGCACCAGAAAAGCAAACCGGCGAAGACGGTCTGCCTATCCCCCCATATATCGTTTACAACATCGGCAACAGCTCACCCGAAAACCTCTTGGACTTCGTCACCATCCTTCAAGAAGAACTCATCGCAGCAGGTGTACTCCCAGCCGATTACGACTTCGAATCGCACAAAGAACTCGTGCCCATGCAACCAGGCGACGTTCCCGTCACCTTCGCAGACACCACGCCCCTCGAACGCGACTTCGGCTTCCGCCCCTCCACCCCCCTCCGCCACGGCCTCCGCGCCTTCGCCCAGTGGTATAAGGAGTATTATGGAGCAAACTAAACATCTGCCGCAAAAAAACATTGAAAATCAGTTGATTTAGATTTGGAACGTAAGTAGCCTAAAAAGAGATTTTTGAACTAAAAGGCTATTAACGTATAGAAATATCATGGAGGATCTTATTGTCAGGCTGAAATCCTTTTTCTTGAGTGGAGATGAGCGCACACAGAAGATGAAGCGCAACACCATCTCCATGTTGGTTGTTAAAGGTTTATCCATTCTGGTCTCTCTGGCATACGTCCCAATGATGTTGAAGAACGTCAACAGGGCTGACTACGGTGTATTGCTGACTCTGACTTCTCTTGTGCACTGGGTGGCGATGCTGGACATTGGTTTAGGAAATGGACTGAGAAACACGCTTGCTAAAAATCTTGCATTACAAGAATATGCCAAAGCAAAAGAAAACATTAGCAGTTGCTATGCCGCACTGTCTATCTATGTTTCAGCCATTGTTGCCATATTCTTGTGCATCGCTCCATTCCTTTCTTGGAAGTCTATTCTGAATGCCCCAAACAACTCCGAAGCAGAACTGCTCACTCTCACGATGATAGTCTTTATCTCGTTCTGCTTGCAGTTTGTTGTCAATCTGATGACATCGATTCTTTATGCATGCCAGAAGCCAGCACATACGTCATACATCATGTTTTGCACCCAAGTGGCAAACTTCATCATTGTTTATATCATGATATATGCTTTCGGTCTGACATCGATTCTTGAGATAGGGTCTGTTACCTGTTTGACACCACCTATTGTCATCATTATCTATTCGATGTACTTGTTCCGCAAGCAACTCTCCAACATATCCCCTTCGTTCAAGTCCGTGCACTTGAAATCTGTTAACAGCATTTTGACAATGGGAGTAAAATTCTTTATACTCCAACTTATCACCATTGTTCTCTATCAGTCTAACAATATTATTATAGCCCAAACCGTAAATCCAGAGTCCGTCGTCATCTTCAATGTCGCCTATAAATACATGGGAATGATTATTGTTGTATTCAACATCATCATATCTCCAGTATGGTCAGCTGCAACCGATGCATACGTCACCTCTGATTTCGAATGGATGAAACATACACTTCAGTATATCCGAAAGATATTCCGTGGAGTTGTCTGTGTGGGATTGTTCATGCTTCTACTCTCAAAACCAATCTATACTCTGTGGTTGGGCAAGGATACAGTAGACATTCCCTATCTGATAACCGGCTTAGTGTTTCTCTATTGTGTCTTTGACATCCTGTACCGCACTTACGGAACCTTTATCAACGGGATGGGCAAGTTGCGCCTTCAGATGATCATTACTTCCATTCTCTCAACAATATACATCCCAACTGCTGTCATATTGGGAAAACAATTTGGGCTTCCGGGCGTGTTGCTCACAAACGCTATTGTATATTTTGCCAACTTTATGTGGGCAAAGATTCAATGTACAAAACTTATCAATCAAACAGCAACTGGCATATGGAACGAATAGAAGAAATAAATTTATATGACAACTTAATTGTTGAGTATTGCTTACTACTTTTTGTTATTCTCTGGTCTGGAGGTTATGCTACATATGGCCTTTGGGCTAACTGGCCATATGTCCTTTTCATATTATCATTGGGATTGCTATTGAAACGCGGACTAAGAATTGAAAAGGGAACACACCTAGTCATTGCATTTCTTGCAATCATCTCTGTTTTTCAGTCACTTATTTTTTCAGGATCCATAACGACAACCATTATACAACCAATAATTCGCCTATATGCAATTGCAATGGTAGCTGTTATAGTCCGTCCAAATCTGAATCATGTATTTATCTCCATTTCAACAACATTTGCATTTATTAGTTTGTTATTTTGGGGACTTGATATCACTCCAGAAGGTCATTCTCTCTTGTTGAATATAGCGAAAGGCTTGCCTCAATATGGGGCAAAAGTATTAAACGAACAAAACTATGAAGATTATGGTCGTGTTTACACTCTTTTCTTTTACACCATTCCAGAAAACCCCATTGATTCTATTGGCTTTTTAGTGAGAAATTCTGGTCCTTTTTTTGAACCAGGTCGTTTCACAATTATACTAACATTATCTTTAGCCCTTATTTTATTTTCTGGAAGTTATAAGAGATACAAGATTCCATTTTATATAATACTTCTTACAAATTTCACAACTCTTTCAACAACAGGCTATTTGTCTATGATTGTGCTCTTTGCTGGGTATTACGCGAATCGTTCAGGGTCAGGCAATTTAAAAAATGCCATATTGTTCATTATTATCATAATCGGATCATATTTCATAATGGGATTAAGTTTTATGGGAGAGAAGATATCTGTAGCGTTAGGCGATACAGATGTTGCCAACACTCGATTTGGAGCAATGTTCTATCATTGGCTCCAAATTAAGCAATCTCCCTGGATAGGCTTTGGCCCTTTTTTGGAGACCGTATTCTCATCTCTGGAAATGAGTCCATGTGGCATAACAGATATGATGCGCAAATGGGGTATACCAACTTTTATAATATGTGTATGGCTACTATATAAGGGAACACAATCATACATATTAGATAAGCCTATTTATAAAATTACATTCGTGACTATCCTAATATTCGATGCTTATACTCAAACCATTATGAACGAGCCTTTGTATTATCTATTATACTTCATTGGCAGCAATGCAGAGTCATTTGAGGATGAGGAAGTCAATGACGAAGAATACCTAGATTATGAAGAAGTTTTTTATAATGGCTGACACACAAATACAGAAGAAGAGTACTATGCAACAGAAATTTAAAATTGGTATTATATGTCCATATTCTTTTCCCGTAGGAATGGCAGCGGCTACAAGAATTATTTCTTATAGCAAGGGGTTAATTCAAAATGGTGCTGACGTAGAGGTGTATTCTTACATTTGGAGGGGTGATGATTCAGATGAACAATTAGAAGGTTGTATTGATGGAATGAAATATGTAATCCCATGTAAATTTCACACAAAAAAAGGCAAATTATATCATTTTTTTATTGACAGACCCAATATTTATGGAGGCACGATTAGGCGAATAAAAGAATCGCATAAGGAGAAGCCTTTCGACTGTATGTTGATTAGCTTTGATGGTTTTCATAATTACAGATACTTCCTTCCCAAAATAGCAGCCATGAAGATACCTATGGTCTTCATTGGCGATGAGTATCCTCGCCCAATAAGGATGCTGAAAAAAAAGATTTCATTTTGGTACAAAATAAGATTAAAATATTATCATCGATACTTCTGTAAAAGGATATTAATGACTCAGGCTTTAGCAAATTATTTCAACAATGAAATTTCCCCTAAGCCTACTTACATTTTCAACTCTGTCCTGGATGAAACCCGTTTTAATGGAATAGTAAGACAGCCTGTTTCAAAGCCTTATCTATGCTACATGGGCAACATGCAGTTGAAAAAAGACAATGTAGATAATATTATCAAGGCATTTTCCCTCATCGCAGATGATTTTCCGCAGTATTACCTACTCCTTTATGGCACACCCGATTCTCTCGACCGCCAATTCATTGAGGATTGCATCAAACAAACTAGAATGTCTGACAGAGTTTTCATTAAAGGCCGAGTTGATTACAAAGAAGTACCACAAATATTGGCTAATGCGACAATACTTGTAACATCTCAGCCGAACACAAAGCGGGCTGAAGGTGGTTTTCCTACTAAGATGGGTGAATATATGATGAGCCATACTCCTATGTTGGTAACTGATGTAGGTGAGATTCACGAATATGTTCAAGACGGTATTACGACATATATGGTTGCACCAGAAGACCATATAGCATATGCTGAGAAGTTAAGATATATACTAACTCATCTTGATGAAGCAACTCATGTGGCAGAAAACGCATACAACTATGCTAGTACACATTTTAGTACTAAAGACGTGACAAAGGATATGTTGACTTTCTTAAAGTCATAAACAGAGTATTATCAGAGCCCCATCCGGTATACTTTTTTGAAACACATATGATTTATTTCCTGAACTTTCAATATTGTCCTAATACCGCACAAGAGAACAGGCTGCAAGCGTATTACCATGCACTGGATAAAATGAATGTCAAAGCAACCGTAATATATATTCATCCTGATAATCATTATAGCAGAAATTCCACAGAATTTAAGAATATATCCACAGAGTATCTTTGGAATCCTTATTTGTTATATAGAGGGCCATTTCGAAAGTTAACATTATTTCGTTATATAAACAAATTCCTTAAAAGGCTAAAAGAAGGTGATTTCGTCTATACATATAATGTCTCTCTGTTGACTAAAATGTGCGAAGAAGTAAAAGGAGTAAGAGTTTATGCCGAAAGGACAGAACATCCAGATGCTGCTATCGCGTTTCCCAATCCCCATTTATCTTTATCAGATTCTGAGATATTATCGACTTTAAAAAACTTATCGGGATTATTTGTTATTTCAAAATCGCTTAAGGAGTATTATGAGAAATTGGGCATGAATCCTTCAAAAATTCATATTATTAATATGATTGTTGATGCCAATCGATTTCGGGATATAAAAAAAACTGCTTGCAAGGAAAAATATATTGCTTATTGTGGGAAAGTATCCAACAAGAAAGACGGTGTTGACCAACTTATTAAAGCATTTGCTCTAGTATGTAAACAATACCAAGATATAAAACTCTATATTATAGGCAAAACTTCCTCGCAAAAAGATCCTTCTGATAACATGCAACTCATCAAGAATCTTGGCATAGAAGACAGGATAGTGTTTACCGGTGTTGTTTCAGCAGAAAAGATGCCACAAATACTAAAGAATGCAGAGATGTTAGCCCTTGCTAGACCAGATAACCTACAGGCGAAGTATGGTTTCCCGACAAAACTTGGCGAATATCTGTTAACAGAGAACCCCGTTGTAGTCACTTCAGTTGGTGACATTCCCCTTTTTCTGCAAGATGGCGTTTCCGCAATCGTATCTGAGCCTTCGAATGTAGAAATGTTTGCCCGAAAACTGCTTTGGGCTTTGGACAACCCCAAGGAAGCCGTAAAGATTGGAAAAGCAGGAGCTCTGGTAGCCCAGAATAGTTTCAATTCTGAAATAGAAACGAAAAAAATTGTGGATATCTTATTTCACGAATAGTTCAAAATGAATATCCACTACCCTATTGCCAACAGAGCATTCAATAAGTATTTCAAATATAATCTTTCTGACTTAAGTACCTATAGGACTCAAATGATGGGCATTGCAACCATAATGATTATCATTTGTCATTCTTGCGCGTCAAAAGTTATCATGCCTGATTCCCTTTGCTATCTGTTTTGCTTTGGTAATATCGGTGTGGACATTTTTCTGTTCTTATCTGGTATAGGACTCTATTATTCCTTAAGCAAAAGCAATCTAAGCAGCAAGGAAAACTATATGTCTTTCTATAAAAGAAGAATCTATAGAATCTATATTCCCTATTTGATGGTTTTTATTCCGTCCTGTTTGGTATTAATGCTTTTAGGCGAGTATTCTGTTATTTTCTTTATGCACAGTGATATCATTTCCTAATGCGTATAAAAATGAAGTATCATAACACAAAGAAAATTCTCATATTTCTACCTGGCGGGGTTGGCGGGGCAGAGCGAATGAGCGTTTTGATAGGCAAAATGCTACCTAAGGATCGTTTCCATGTCAAATATGTAGTATTAGGAAGAAGGCGTGAGGTTTTTGACATTTTACCTAAAGACTATGAAATAGATACGATTCCAGTACATAACATTTACTGTTTTTCAACGCTGCGCATTTGGTGGAAGATAATGCGAGAAAAACCAGATTTGGTTTTCACTTCACAAGTTGCCTATAATCCTCGTGTAATTATTGCAGCCAAATTAGCTGGACGGAAAACTGTGGTACGCAGTTCAGGTATGCTCAGTGATTATGCAGGTTTAAAACTTTTTAGCGTTAAATGGACCTATCCTTTGGCAGACAAGATTATTGCTCAGCAAGAAGATATGCGGAAGGAGATTATCAATATGTTACATCTAGCTGATGACAAAGTTGTAACAATACATAATCCTCTTGACACCAGCACCATTGGTGTTTTGAGCAAAGCGCCATCACCATTTACGACAAAAGGTTGTATCAACTATGTACAATCTGCCAGTGTCAACCACAGGAAAGCACAAGATATCTCAATACAAGCTTTGTCTGTTGTTAGAAAGACTAATACAAACGCACATCTTTACATTGTTGGCAGATATAAAAAAAAGAACGATTATTATCTGGAACTTGTAAAACTAATTGATGATTTGAATCTGACTGATTACGTACATTTCGTTGGATATGATAAAAACCCTTTCCGCTGGATAAAGAACGCGGATTGCTTTGTTTTTCCATCACGAGCCGAAGGGTTACCCAACGCGCTTATTGAGGCATCATATTTGGGTATACCATGTGCAGCGTCACGTTGTTTGAGAGTTGTGGATGAAATTATCAAAGATGGTCTAAATGGCTATATCGCAGAAGTGGATGACATAGAGGGCATAGCGAATGCCATGAAGAAATCTGTAAAATTATCCAACTGCAAAATGATTTATAAACCCGGAAGCCAAGAAGAATTCCAACATCTTTTCGATTTGCAGATATATCAATAAAAAAATGAAAGCATTAATTTTAAATAGTGGCCTCGGCCACAGGATGGGTGTTATAACAAGAGAACACCCAAAGTGCATGACTGAGATTTCCTTTAAAAACACAATACTTAGCCGGCAGTTACATATACTGGTTTCATTTGGCATTGAAGAAGTTGTAATGACCACTGGGTATTATGACAAGGTATTGGTTGATTACTGCAATGCCCTTCATCTGCCCTTGAAGTACACCTTCGTAAACAACCCGCTCTACGATAAAACTAACTACATTTATAGCATCTACTGTGCAAAGGAACTGCTGAAAGATGATGATATCATTTTGATGCATGGTGACCTGGTCTTTGAAAGTCGTGTCATGGAGGCTGTGATTGAAAATGAGAACAGTTGCATGGCAACCAGTAGCACACTTCCATTACCTGAGAAGGACTTCAAAGCAGTCATCAAAGATGGTTGTATCGAGAAGGTTGGCATTGAGTTCTTTGACAATGCAATGGCCGCACAGCCTCTCTATAAGATAAAGAAAGATGATTGGCTTGTATGGCTATCTAACATTGAGAAGTTCTGCGAAAGCGACAACCGCAAGGTGTACGCAGAAAACGCCTTCAATGAGGTAAGCGACCAATGCCGTATTTATCCTTGCGATGTTCAGGACATGCTCTGTGCAGAGATTGATACCCCTGAAGACTTGAAGGTCGTTAGTCAGAAAATAGCAGAGGTGAATGAGCGTACGGTATATATGTGCTTCTCTACTGAATACATCCATAGCGGACATATGGCTATCATCAACAAGGCTCGCCGTCTAGGTCGTCTGATTATTGGCGTATTAAGTGACGAAGCCGTTAGTAGTTTCAAACGCTACCCATTAATTCCCTTCTCTGAACGTAAAGCTTTGTTCGAGAACTTAGCTGGCGTTGAACGTGTCGTAACACAGGAAACTTTGAGTTACGCCAAGAATCTCCGTGAGCTAAAACCCAATTACGTGGTTCACGGCAACGACTGGTGCGAAGGATTCCAGAAGCCCATCCGTCATGAGGTTTGTGATGTGCTTGCTGAATATGGCGGTCAACTGATTGAATACCCATATAGCAACAACCCTATATACAAAGAACTTGATAACAATCACCGTGCTGAAGCAGCTATGCCAGATGTACGTCGCGGACGTCTTCGCAAGCTCATCCAGATGAAGGGGCTGGTTACAGCAATGGAAGCTCATAGCGGTATTACCGGCCTGATTGTAGAAAAAACCAAAGTCCTTCAGGATGGCAAAACCTATCAATTTGATGCCATGTGGATAAGTTCGCTATGCGACTCTACTGCCAAAGGCAAACCTGACATCGAATTGGTCGATATGACATCACGTTTCCGTACTATTGATGATATTATGGAAGTAACCACTAAGCCCATCATCTTCGATGGTGATACTGGTGGCTTGACGGAACACTTTGTCTATACCGTCCGTAGCCTGGAGCGTATGGGGGTGAGTATGGTTATTATTGAGGACAAAACAGGATTGAAGAAAAACAGCCTCTTTGGAACTGAAGTGAAACAAACTCAGGACAGTATCGAAAATTTCTGCGCCAAGATTCAGGCTGGCAAACACGCCCAGAAGACCAAGGAATTTATGATCTGCGCCCGTATTGAGTCCCTGATTCTGGAGCGAGGTATGGAAGATGCCCTCATCCGAGCTTTCGCATTCAGTGAAGCTGGAGCAGATGCTATCATGATTCATAGCCGCAAGAAAGATCCTGCTGAGATTTTTGAGTTCATTGCCAAGTTCCGTGAAAAGAACACCACAACCCCGATTGTCGTAGTTCCTACTTCTTTCAACACAGTTACCGAACAGGAATTCAAGGATAGGGGTGTCAATGTCGTTATCTACGCAAACCAGCTCACCCGTACCGGCTTCCCAGCAATGCAGGATGCTGCACGCACTATTCTTGAGAACCATCGGGCTAAAGAATGTGACGATAAATGTATGAGTATTAAAGATATTATAACTTTAATTCCAGAGGAATAATTTTCAATTGTCAATTTTCAATTTTCAATTATAGAAATGATTAGACCTAAATTCTTTATAGAGGCCCTGAGAGAAAAAGGAGTTGACTGCTTTGCTGGTGTCCCAGATAGTCTATTAAAAAACATCTGTGCTTATATTACGGACCATTTTGATGCAAATCATAACATCATAGCGGCTAACGAAGGTGCTGCAATAGGATTTGCTGCAGGCCATTATTTAGCCACGGGACAACCTGCCTGCGTGTATATGCAAAACAGTGGAGAAGGCAACATTATCAATCCGCTTGCATCTCTTACAGATCAGGAGGTATATAACATCCCTGTATTGCTACTGATTGGATGGCGTGGTCGCCCTGGTGTTCACGATGAGCCACAGCATGTGAAACAGGGCAAGGTGACCACAGGCTTGCTGAATGTTATGGGCATCAATTACGAGGTGCTGTCCAAGGAGGAAGACAAAGCCGAGAAGCAAATCGCAAAAGCTATTAAGGCTCTCAAAAACAATGAGGTCTTTGCTTTAGTGATTGAAAAAGACACCTTCGATGACTACAAATTACAGAATGTGGAAATGAACGATCTCACGATGAGCCGCGAGGAAGCCATTCAAATGGTAGCTGCTGCTATAGGAGAGAAGGATTGCATTGTTTCCACCACAGGAATGATTAGCCGTGAATTGTTTGAGTATCGAACTGCTATGAACCAAGGTCACGAGCGAGATTTCCTGACCGTTGGTTCTATGGGACATGCTTCACAGATAGCATTGGGCATTGCGCTTGCTCAGCCAAAGCGTCGTGTATGGTGTTTTGATGGTGATGGCGCAACCATTATGCACATGGGTAGCATGGCAATCATAGCCAATAAAGAACCCCTAAACTACGTTCACGTAGTATTTAATAATGGAGCACACGACAGCGTCGGAGGACAGCCAACGGTGGGTCTGAAAATAGATTTACCCGCTGTAGCAAAGGCTGTAGGTTATAAATCTACCCTAAGCGTTAGCAGTAAAGAAGATTTAGAAAGAAGCCTCTCTACCATAAACGTCAATGGGCCAATACTCCTCGAAATAAAGGTAAAGAAAGGCAACCGTAAAGACCTCGGCCGCCCCACTACCACTCCGATTCAGAACAAGGAAGCTTTAATGAACTTTTTGCAGAAGTGACTCTATGCAGAAGATAATAAACGGCATACTACGACTTACTGAAATCTTAAAAGAAGTTGGGTGTAAGAAACCTTTCTTGGTGGTGGATTCCTCTTATCCTTTCTTGAATATAAAGGATAATATTGATGCTTTGCCCGTAGAAGAGCGAGTATTGTTTTCTGATTTTACTCCCAACCCATTGTATGAACAAGTTTGCAAAGGAATTGACCTGTTCAAAGTATCCCAATGCGACACCATTCTTGCAGTTGGAGGTGGCAGTGCCATAGATGTTGCAAAGTGTATAAAATTGGCAGTAATGGCAAAGGAAGGCAGTTCTGCGCTAATACCTCCCTTTGTTTCTCAAAGATTAACCATCGATGGAACTAAGATACCATTCATCGCCATTCCAACGACGGCAGGTACTGGCAGCGAATCCACCCACAATGCAGTGATGTATTATGAAGGCGCTAAGCAGACAGTTACCAATGATGGAGTTTTGCCTGATTATGCCTTATTGGAACCTACAGTCTTGAAGACTTTGCCGCTCTACCAGAAAAAATGTACCATGATGGATGCATTGTGCCAGGGCATCGAATCATGGTGGTCCATTAACAGTACTGAAGAAAGCAAAGTGTATTCCAGGAAAACGGTTGAACTCATTACAGCCAACTGGCATAAATATATTTTCGAGAACGATGACGAAGCTGCTGCCCAAATTATGTTAGCAGCAAACCATGGAGGTCAGGCTATCAACATAGCGCAGACAACTGCTCCGCACGCAATGAGTTATAAGATTACGTCGCTATATAAACTTCCTCATGGTCATGCTGTTGCAGTATGCCTTCCAATAATCTGGAAATACATGATAGACAATCCAGATTATTGCATCGATGCCAGAGGTCCTATTTACTTAAGTCAGATATTCAACGAAATCTCTACAGCCATGGGATGTAATAATCCTTTTGAAGCTATTTCGTCTTTTAAAAAGATGATGCAGGAAATGGATATGCCCAATCCTATTGCTAATAACAGATCTGAGGAACTTGAGATACTTTCAACTTCTGTGAACCCAATTAGATTGAAAAACAATCCTGTAAGGCTGAATGAAAAAGTAATACATTCTATCTATTCCATGACTCTACGGTAATACTTAACCAGCTTCGTATATTGTATGGAAAAACTTTCATTACAACAAGTACAGCAACGACTCCTTGCTATTGCAGTTAATGTTGATACCATCTGTCAAAAGCATGACATACCTTTTTTTATGACTGTTGGTACTATGTTAGGTGCAGTAAGGCACAAAGGATTCATTCCCTGGGATGACGATATGGATTTTGCTGTGCCGTTTCAATATTATGAGCAACTCATTAAAGTTCTTAAAAGTGATTTGCCAGCTAATATGCGTTGCATAACGTATAACGACTCTAACAGTTATAAGTTACCTTGGATTAAGGTAGAAGATTGCGAGACAATAGCCTTCGATAATAGTCTGAATATACCTGATGATTCTTTTCCGGGTCTCACCATAGATATTTTCCCTCTTGTTAGCTGCCAGAAAGACAAGTGTTCTTTTTTAGTAAAAAAGATACAACTATTATTGACCACGAAGCGAGTAGCGTATGATAAGAATACTGAAAAACAAAATATCTTGAAGTCTGTTGCTAAAAGGATAATAAGGTTTATCACACCATTTTCTCAAGAAACAATTTGTAAAAAGATATTAGACTATATGAATCGCTTTGAGTCTGGGGAATACTATATTAACCCTGTAGATCCCGTATATTTGAATAGGTACTTTCCCCAAAGCTGGTTTGTTCCGATGATAAAATACCCATTTGAGAATACAGAGTTTTATGGTATTAGTGATTATGACAAGTATTTAACGTTAATTTATAATGATTATATGACATTGCCACCTGAAGAAAAAAGAAGAATCCACTGCGACAACATATATCTTAAAGTTTAGATTACGAATTTAAGTTTCAGGTGTACTGTCAAGTTATTACAGAGTGTAGAAAAAAAACCTTAACTCTTCTTCGCAGAAAAGCGAACCATGATGGCAAGAACGGTTAACCTTTACGGTTAGAAAGCTTAACCATTATTGACAGGTCTCTCAAGATTCACATTTACACAGGTTTTCAATACATCCAAGATATTGAGCAACTAACATTTACTTAATAATGCAGATTCTCATCGTCTCACCATCACTCGATCCTAAAAAGAATGTCAGCGGAGTGTCTTCTGTGACTAGGTTCATCATAGAGAATAATCTGAGCCATGATTATCTACATTTTGAGTTGGGACGGAAGGATGACGAGAAAGGAGGCTTTTATAGAATCGGTTCCATCATTCGTAGCTACAGAGGATGGAAACATTTACTGAATAAGTACCCTGATGCGATTGTTCACTACAACTTCCCTTTGGAGAAGCCAAGCATTTTGCGTGACACGCCATTCATGCGTGCTGCCCTCAAGAATGGAAACAAAATGGTTGTACACATTCATGGAGGAGCTTTTCTTACTTCTAAGAATATTCCGTTTCCTTTCCGTCAGATATTGAAACACGTCTTTTCATGGCATGTCCCCTTTATTACATTGAGTGAAAAGGAAGCAGAAACAATTAGGAATAGATTTCATGCTAAGATTGTTGTATCCTTACCGAACTGTATCGATTTAAAAGATGCGAAACTTTTTGAACGCAAATACAACAAGAATCTTCCTCTCACTATTGGTTATCTTGGCCGTCTTGCCCCGACAAAGGGAATGGAATATCTTCTAAAAGCATGTGTTCTTTTAAAGAAACGTAACATCCCTTTCTGCTTAAAACTTGCAGGAACGGAGGAAGTTGGAGGGCAGTTCCTACCACAATTTAACAAAATGCTTGGCAATCAGTTTAGGTATTGTGGTTGTGTAAGCGGAGAGACAAAGAATGACTTCCTTCAGAGCCTTGACCTGCTTGTAATGCCCACATTTTTCGAGGGGCTTCCCATGTCACTTCTTGAATGCATGAGTTATGGCGTTGTTCCCGTCATTACACCTGTTGGCAGTATTCCTACAGTTGTAACCAACCATAAGAATGGAGTATTCATCAAAGTCAAGGATGTTGAATCCATTGTTGATGCTATCTCATACTTACATAAAGAGAGAGACCTGTTAGAGCAGATGGGCAAATCATCCCATGACTTTATTTTCAAGCACTTTGACCCAGAAAGATATATAGATAAGCTCAACAACATATATAACTACTAATGTCACTTCAACTCAAGAACCTAAATATAATCTGCTCAAAGGAAGAACTTGATCTGATTCCTGATGGCAAGGCACTCATCAACACCATCAATGCACATTCTTATAATACGGCACAGAAGGACGAGGTGTTTGCCGAGGCACTCAGCGAAGGAGACTATCTGATTCCTGACGGTGCCAGTATCGTCAAGGCTTGCCGATGGTTGAAGGCGAAGTGCCAACCGAGGGAGCGGATTGCGGGATGGGATCTTTTCGAGTTTGAGATGCAAAGACTTGAGGGAAGAGGGAAGAAGGAAGAGGGAGGAAAACTGCGTGTGATGTTCCTCGGTTCGAGCGAGAAAGTGCTGTCACTGATTCGTGAGCGGGCTGCTAAGGATTATCCCAGCCTTGAGGTCGTGACTTATTCCCCGCCATACAAACAGGAGTTTTCGGACGAGGACAACGAGGCTATGATAAAGGCCATCAACGAGGCTGACCCTGACTTGCTTTGGATTGGCATGACTGCGCCCAAGCAGGAGAAATGGGCATACAAACATTGGGACGAACTTAACATCCATTGCCATTGCGGGACGATTGGCGCGGTATTTGATTTCTATGCTGGCACCGTGAAGCGGGCTCCGCTATGGTGGCAAGAACATTCATTGGAATGGCTGTATCGCCTGCTGATGGAGCCTCGACGCATGTGGCGACGCTACATTATCGGCAATACTAAGTTCCTATATTATATATATAAGGAAAAGAAAAACAAGACTTGAAACACGACCAACCATCATACTCTCCCCAAAACATCACAGGTGGACTTTTGAAAATCGACACGAGGATTTGATAAAATCCACAGCAGGATTTGGGAAAATCCTCACGTGGATTTTTGAGACATCACACGAGAGGTTGCGAATATTCATACGAATACATATTACAAATCACATATGGTACTCACTACTGAATTACTTGATGCGCTTAGCGAAAAGGCGAAATCCTGCGAGCGACTTCGCATGAATCTTGACCTCAGGACATCTTCTACAGACCAAAGCCAGCGCATGTTAAATGCATTAGAACCTGGTACTCAAGTTCCCATCCATCGTCATCCGACTACCAGCGAAACGGTTGTTTTGTTACGGGGAAGCGTCAGAGAGTTTTTCTACGACGACAAAGGGAATGTGACAGAAAGTGTCTTATTAAGAGCTGGAGCTGAGCCTTCAGCAATGAACATTCCCAAAGGCGTTTGGCACACACTCGAATGCTTGGAGTCAGGAACGATTCTGTTCGAAGCGAAGGATGGTGCATTTGAGCCCCGTCGCGAAGAAGACACTATGATAAAGTAAAAAGGGGGAAAGTTGAAAAAGTAAGAAGATGCTTTTCTTTGAACTCATACGAATTGCCTTAGGCAGGCAGGATTCCTTTAGTCACACACCTTCCGAGAAGGAGTGGTACGAACTGTTTGAGGAGGCGAAGAATCAGACGCTGTTGGGTGTGCTGTATGATGGCCTCTGCAAACTCTCTGCTGAGCAGAAGCCACCACGCCAATTGATTATCGACTGGCACGCTTCGGTACAAAAAGTCATCTGCGACAACAAACGGCTAAACCACAATACTGTCTGGGTCAGCCAACGATGGGAGAAACTGGGCTACCGGAATGTCATCCTCAAGGGACAGGGAAATGCCCTACTCTATCCAGACCCGATGCTGCGCATTCCTGGCGATATAGACATTTGGCTTGATGGCGACCGCAAGAAGATCGCTAACTATATTCGCAGCCACTTCCCGAAATTGGAAGTTACTCGCATCGAGATGGAGTTTCCTGTCCGCAAGGACACACCCATCGAGGTTCACTTCCTGCCAAGCTTCCTATACGACCCATTCAAGGATAGCAAGATGCAGCGATACTACCGAGAGCAACTCAAGGAACCGAAGCAAGTAGAACTGCCTGATGAAGGAATCATCAACATTCCTAATGACGAGATGAACTTGGTGTTCCAATTGAGCCACATCTACCGCCACCTCTTCTATGAAGGTATTGGGCTTCGGCAACTGATGGACTACTACTATTTGAGCAATGCATTGATTACACCTGCTAATGGGGAATTGAAGGAGAAAGTGCTTCAAGTCATTCGCGACCTTGGGCTGATGGACTTCTGTGAAGCCTTGATGTGGGTGCTTGGCGAAGTGTTCTATATGGCAAAAGAACAGATGTTGACCGAACCCAACGAACATCGTGGACGCTTCCTACTCAGCGAAGTAATGCGTGCGGGAAACTTTGGCCATGCAGACGAACGTGTTGGCAATTGGTCAGAAATGAGCCGATGGGAACGACTGACTTGGGGAACACGCTGGAGTTGGCGCCTCATTGGGCAATACCCGCGCGAAGTATTCTGGCATCCTTATTATCGAATATCACAATACATTTGGAGACTATATAACAACTATTTATAATGATTAAAGCTAACAGAACTTCAGACAAAAGCATACGATGGATAATCCTGGCAGGTGAGCTGCTTGCTCTCAACGCAGCTCTGCTGACGATGTCATTCGTATATAAAAGTATGGGCAACATCACAACACCTCACTACAAACGTTTGATGTTGCTCATGACACTAGTATATATACTATGCGACCTGCAAAGCCGCTATCACATTCATGACCGTTTCGTTCGTGGTGACCAGTTGCTGCGCAGTTTATTAACGAGTTTGACACTTTTTATTGTACTTAGTCTCATGGTAATGTGGGTGTTCCGTTGGCCTCTGATGACATGGAACTTCATGCTGCCTTTCTATGGATTTATCATCTTTTTCATAGCCTTGTATCGATGGTTGCTGAGACAATGTATCAAGTTCTATCGCAAACGAGGTCGTAATACCATGAGTGTCGTCTTTATCGGGAACATCAATATTGCCAGCGAGCTCTATAAGACGATGGAAACAGATGCCTCAACTGGATACATCGTCAAAGGTTATTTTGCTGACAAACCACTTACAAAGGTAACAGAGAGCAACTACCTTGGCAAACCGGAAATGGCTCTGAGCTACATAGAAAACAAACCGCCCCATCTAGTTTATTGTCTCTTGCCATCTGCACAAAACGAATTGATAAACCAAATTATTCAAACGTGTGCACAGAATATGGTTCGCTACAACCATATTCCCGATTCGTTCAACTATCAGCGCCATACGATGGCATTCTCTATAATGGATGGCACACCCGTTTTCAGCCTGCACTACGAGCCGCTTTCGCTATTGGGCAATCGTATTGTAAAGCGCACCTTCGATTTAATTGCGTCTAGCATCTTCCTTCTGACTTTATTCCCTTTCATATATATAATATTTGGCTTGCTTATCAAGTTGAGTTCGCCAGGTCCTGTATTCTTCAAGCAGAAACGTTCTGGATTGAACGGCAAAGAGTTCTACTGCTATAAGTTCCGCTCGATGCGCGTCAATGTAAATAGTGATGAGGTTCAGGCCACAAAGGACGACCCTCGCAAGACACGCATTGGAGAGTTCATGCGTCGAACCAGTATCGACGAGTTGCCACAATTCATAAATGTTTGGTTGGGCGATATGAGCATCGTCGGTCCACGTCCGCACATGCTCAAGCACACGGAACAGTATAGCCAACTCATCGGAAGCTACATGATACGCCACTTTGCTAAACCCGGCATCACGGGATATGCACAAGTAACAGGGTTCCGTGGAGAGACTTCGGAGTTATGGCAAATGGAGGGTCGCGTGAAGAAAGACATCTGGTACATCGAGCATTGGAGCTTCGCCCTCGACCTCTTCATTATATGGAAGACTATATATAACGCCATTCATGGAGAAGAAAACGCATACTGATTATATTCATATTTTATTAATTCATAATTCAAATATCTTAAGGATGAAAAAGATTGTTCTATCGATTGCTTTTGCTGCAATCAGTATGATGGGCTGGGCACAGAGTGCCGAGTTCTTCAAGCCCTACAAGCAGACAGACCTGCGTCTGCCCAGTGTTCCACTCGTGGTGAGCGACCCTTATTTCTCTGTATGGAGTCCTTACGACAAGCTGACTGACGGAAGCACTCGTCACTGGACAAACGACGAGAAGCCGCTGGAGGGTCTGCTTTTTGTGGATGGCACGACCTATCGTTGGATGGGTTCAGCACAACGTACGCTTATGGAAAGCGTTGTCCCCATGGCGAACGAGGCCGAATGGGAGGCACAGTACACCGACCAAAAGCCTGCCGGCGATTGGATGAAGCCGGAGTTCAACGCTTCTTCATGGAAGAACGGAAAGGGTGCTTTTGGTTCGGACAATTACGACAATATTCGTACTTCATGGACGAAGGAGGACAATGACATTTGGGTACGTCGAACTGTTGACCTGACTGCCAGTCAGCTGCAAGGCGACCTCTACCTCATCTTCTCGCACGACGATGCTTGCGAAATCTACATCAATGGCAAGAAGGCTGCCACAGGCATCATGGATTATGTGGATGGCGTGGTGGTTCGTCTCGATGGCGAGAGGGCTGGCCTGCTCAAGGAAGGCAAGAATGTCTTTGCCGTGCATTGCTACAACAAGACAGGCGGCGCTCTGGTCGATTTCGGCATCTTCCGCAACATTGCAAAGGGCAACGACCGCATTGTGACGGCAGAGCAGAAGAGTGTGGACGTATTAGCTTGCAATACCTACTACACCTTCACTTGCGGTCCTGTTGAACTCGATGTTGTCTTCACAGCACCGCATATCATCGACGACTACGACCTGCTGTCCGCTCCCATCAACTACATCTCCTATCAAGTTCGTGCTACTGATGGCAAGCGCCACAGCGTGAAGTTCTATCTCTCCACCACACCTCAGATGGCTGTCAACAAGATACAGCAGCCCACCATCTCAACGATGGAGTACAAGAATGGCACACAGTACCTCAAGGCTGGCACCATCCAGCAACCCATCCTCGCGAAGACGGGCGACGGCATCTGCATCGATTGGGGCTACGTTTACCTTGCTGGCACGAATGGTCGTCTTTGCCTTGCTTCCGATGCCGACATCAAGACGCAGTTCCTGGCCGATGGTCGTCTGCCACGAGGCGAACGCCAAGTCGTTTGCCAGAAGCAGGTATCTCTGCCCACCTTGGCATACGTCCACGACTTTGGCACAACAGAGCGTGGCAGCAGCTTTGCCATGATTGGCTACGATGAGATTTGGGACATAGAATACTTCTACAAGCGCTACAAGGGCTACTGGGCACACGAAGGTAGCGTCAGCATCTACGACATGTTCTCTCGCATGCAGGGCAACTACACCAGCATCATGCAGCGTTGCCGACAGATGGATAAGACCATCTACGACGATGCCTTTGCTGCAGGGGGCAAGAAGTATGCCGAGATTCTCTCTGGCTCCTACCGCCACGTCAACGCCGCACACAAGCTCTTCCGCGACGACGAAGGCAATGTGCTCTTCTTCTCGAAGGAGAACAATTCAAACGGATGCATCAATACCGTGGATCTCACCTACCCCGAAGCTCCACTCTACCTCTGCTACAACCCAGAACTGCAGAAGGGCATGATGACGTCTATCTTCGAATATAGCTACACTGGCCGCTGGACGAAGCCTTTCGCAGCACACGACCTCGGCCAGTATCCCAAGGCAAACGGACAGGTTTATGGTGGCGACATGCCACTCGAAGAGGCTGGCAACATGATAACCCTCGCTGCTCAAATCTGCAAGCAGGAAGGCAATACGCTCTATGTTGACAAGTACTGGCGCATCATCACCACCTGGGCCGACTACCTCGTCGAGAACGGCTTGCACCCCGCCAACCAGCTTTGCACCGACGACTTCGCAGGTCACTGGGCTGGCAACTGCAACCTCGCCATCAAGGCCATCATGGGTGTGGCTGGATATGCAGAGCTCGCCAAGATGAAAGGACTGGACGATGTCTATGAGAAGTATAATGCAAAGGCAAAGGAAATGGCTGCTGCATGGGAAAAAGAGACAAAAGTCAAAGACCACTACGAACTGGCTTACGGTGCAGGAGCCGACACCTGGAGTCAGAAGTACAACATGGTTTGGGACAAGCTCTGGCAGACAAACATCATTCCTAACGGTGCCATGCAGACCGAACTGAAGTACTACCTCAAGAAGCAGAACCAGTATGGCTTGCCCCTTGACTGCCGCAAGGACTACACCAAGAGCGACTGGATAATGTGGAGCGCCGCAATGGCTGCCACAGACAAGGACTTCCAAGCCTTCGTTGACCCACTCTATAAGTACATCAACGAAACCGAGAGCCGCGTGCCCATCAGCGACTGGCACGACACAAAGACAGGCCGCATGACAGGCTTCAAGGCACGCTCTGTCATCGGTGGCTACTGGATGAAAGTGCTCATGGACAAGACACTTCGATAACACATCATTCCCTAATACCAAGGGGAGCAGGACAAAAAACCTGCTCCCCTTTTTTATGCCTATAAACTAGGCGTGCTTAGTTGACGAATTAGGCGTGCTTAGTTGGCGAAGTTTACTTATGACGTTGGAAACTATCACGCAGAACGATTATCCCCTTTTTGTAGGGAGTATTTTATATAAATTCACACTTTAACGATAATAACTGACTTAAATTCCTTGTCATATTATAAAAATATGTATATTCGCAAGCGATAAATAGATTATAAATCTAACACTATTAATAACCTTAATCAAACAATGAAAAAAACTTTATTTCTATTATGCGCCCTATTGGGAACAATAGGAGCATGGGCAGAAACCATCAATTTGGGCAACTCTGCCTCCTTTAAGAACAACGCCAACACCACATTCTACAAGAACGGAGTAGTTCAGTCTGCTGGCGTATGGTGTGACAAGGCAACTCAGGGATATGTCATACTCACCGGCTCCATCAGCAGTTCCGATGGCAAGATAGAGGTGGTGAAGTATGGTGCTACTTCGCTTACCATTTCCGTACCTTCTGTTATGACCATCACGAGTTATTCTTTTGGACTCCAAATTGCTCAGAATGGCTCCAACACTTGTTCGGTCAACGGTATTGATCTGAATGAAAGCAGTGCCACCACCATTTCTGCATCCAACTTGAACACAAGCTCTGTAACAATCAATTTCACTGGTACAGGAGACAATTATGGTGAATGTCGCCTTGAGTTCTCTGACTTCACTATTGAAGTTTCGGGTACGTTTGTATCTGACGCATCGCAGCTGTCGAACACAAAGGCCTACGTCGTCACTACTGCCCGTGGTACTTGGACACTGAACACAGCAAACACCGTATTCTCGTCCACTAAGAAGAATGATAACGGCACATACATCGATTACGATCAGGCCGATATGACTTCGGAAGCTCAGGAGTTCGCCATCTACAAGTCTGGCGACTTCTATTATCTCTACAGTCTGAAGGCAGGTAAGTTTATTGCCTTTACCCTCAGTAATCAGGGTGCATCGCTATACGATTATGCAACAGTTCCCTATACAGTGTCAACCAGCGACTATAGCCCATACCCATTAAGAATCTCCACCTTTGATTCTCGGTATTATGCCAACAACAACGGTGCCGGCGGCATTGCCATCAATGGTTTTACTACTGAGGATGACGGCAACAGGCTCGCTATTGCAGAGGCACGCGACCTGACCACGGAGGAAATCACGGCAATCAATAATGCTTTGGAGGCTTCTCCTCTTCTTAATAAGCATAAAGCTTTCACCGTTACTGCCAACCGAGGAACATGGTGCTCAAATGCCGGTGGAACAAGTCTGGCTACGACAACAAGCAATTCAAGTTACGCAACCGACTATGACAAGTTTGCTTTGATGTTCCTTAGCAACAAATTCTACCTATACAATTTAGGCACAAAGAAGTTCATCAAGAAGGACGGCAGCCTGAATGCAGACGGCGGCGACGAGGTATCTGTCCGCTACAGCGGCGATACTAACCGTCCCTACATGTTCTTCTTCCCCGACGGACCTGTTTACTTCAACATGCAAGAGGGTGGCAGTAGCTATGCAATGAACAATTATAGCACTCCTGACCCTGGTAACAAGCAAAGCGTCACTCAAGCGGATGCAGTCTATATTGGCGAAATGCTCACCAAGTTCGAATCTGTTAACAATATAACAGATGGCAATTACCATATCACAACAACAATAGATGGCACAAAGTATTATGTAACTTCTGCTGGAAAACTTTCTACGTGCGTTGCAGACGGCACAACCTTTACCATCACGAAGACCACAGGTGGTGATTTTGGTTCAGGCATTCGTATTGACAGCGGTTCAGAGAGATTCACCAATCCGACGCTTAGCAATAATCACGCCAATCTGAGCCAGAACTTTTATGCTCATGGAACAGGAGACCGTGATGGCTATGAAAGGCAAGTGTTCTTCCTGAATGATGAAGGCAAGTTTGCCATCCGTTCTTGCAATGTCGCTTCCGCCGCCAGCAGTTGGGGAGACGCTGGCAGAACCTTCTGGACATATAATGTAGGTGAAGCCGAACTTACTCCTTGTTATTCCTACGACCCTGCATATGTCTGGGAATTGGAAGCACCCGGCACTACGCGCAACGTTACCTTCAATTTCTATTATGGAGGTAGCAAGGTTCACGAAGTCAGTGCTACTATGGAAGTGGGAGCCGCAGCTGCCATACCTTCTGCTTCAGCCTATGATTTCTGCTCCTACACTTACAGCCCTGCAACCATCACCTCTACTAGCGTGACCTCTGTTGATGTCACTGTTGGTTGGACAGGCCCGTTTGAACTTTCCGCCGACTATGCAACTGCTCATTGGTATGATATGGCTATGCGCCGCAACTGGTATGTTACCAGTGCCGATAAGGATGAATCCGGCGCACTGCTGACTGTCAAAGCCAATGCAATGGGCTTGGCAGAGGATGATTATCAGTGGGCATTCGTTGGCGACCCCTATCACATTCAACTATACAACAAAGCCGAAGGCAGCAGCAAGGTGTTCAATGCAACAGGTGTTGAAACCAATCAGGGCATCCCGACATTCAGTGCAGGACCGTATTATTGGAAGATTGTCCGCAGCACGACAAGCATCCCCGATGCTTTCCTGCTGAATGCCCCAAACACCAACTGCTCCATCAACCAGTTTGGCGGTGAAGGCGGTTCGCTGAAGTTCTGGAACAGCACCAACAACCTTGGCGATGAAGGCTCTGCCTTTACCGTCTTTGACGTGCCCAATGACTTCCATGAATTTGCCGCTGCAGAGATTCAGCCCTATGCTACAACTACTGGTTATTTCGCTCTCAAAGATGCCGTCAAGTCCACAATCGGCTGGCAGGACAGCTATGCCACCACTTGTCCATTCGCTGACTACAAGGAAATGAAGTTAAAGTTGCAGGCAATCGACCTGACTGACATGTCTAACTACGTTCTGCCCGAAACAGGTTACTATCTCCTGAAGAATAAGAACTATGGCACATACATGGGCATTGACCCCAGCGACGCTAATATGTATGGCAACTACACTACGGCAACTGCAGCAAAACAGATTGTCAAGCTGACCAAGACAGGTGACGGCACCTATTCAATCGGACTGATGGGCAAGTTCGCTCCCGCCACCGTATCACAGAGCGCACAGGTTACTGCCAATGCCACAGCTGGCACCTACACTGTTGTTATTCCTACCGTTGGTTATGCCGCATTCCAGGCTGACCCAAGCGCACAGTACTCAGCTCTGCACTGCGCAAGTGGTGGTAGCATTGTAGGATGGGAAACTGTTGCCGCTGCCTCTCAATGGGAAGCCATAGATGCTACAAGCATTAACTTCGAGATTGGAATAGGTGGTGATGGCTGGGCAACTGCTTATCTGCCATTCCCCTACACCACACCTGAGGGCGTAACCGCTTACACTGGTACAGTTAATGGCAGTGCTCTGTCGTTGACAGAAGTTTCTGGCACAGTTCCTGCAAGCACTGCTGTAGTTATAAAGGGTACAGGCGGTACCACTCCGACCTTCACCATTGCTGCCGAGGCAGATGCTATTACAGGGAACGCTTTGCTGGGTTCATATGATCCTGTCACCGTCGCCGATGGTGATAACATCTATGCTCTGGCAAAGAAAGGAGATAGTGTAGGTTTCTATCCTGTAGGTGATGGCGTGGTCATCCCTGTTGGCAAGGCTTACCTCGTATATACAGCTTCTAACCCAGTCAAGGGCTTCACCTTCGAGTTCGGAGAGGATGACCCAACGGGAATCAGCCTGATGGAAGATGGAAGAAGTCAGATGGAAGATGGTGCTATCTATAATCTTGCAGGTCAGCGCATCAACAAGATCCAGAAGGGCATCAATATCGTGAACGGCAAAAAAGTATTAAAATAAGACTAGAACCTTAGGGTCTCTAAGGACTTTAGGGACCTTAAGGACTTTAAACAAGAAAACGAAGATGAAAAAGACATATATCACACCTGATATGCTCTCTGTAGCACTTAATACAAAGGCTGGTATTCTGCTGCAGGAGTCACTGACCATCAATACCGAAGGCGGAGAGGGAAAAACCATTACCGGCTCCGAGCAAATCCTGACAAAGGAGAGCAGAGACATCAATCTCTGGGACAACGAATGGTAAACCATTTACATCATAGCCATTACAATTAACAGTTAGTATATGGCTATAAAGAGGACGAGGTCGCTGGATATCCCAGCGACCTCGTCTTTTGCATTTGTAAAACTACATGTCTTTAATTGACCATTTTACTTGCCTTCTTTCTTGCCGAACACTGAGAAGTGAACATAGCGCTTCGGATGGGCCTTAAGGTCACTGACGAGGCTGTCGGCGCTCTGCACCGTATGGTTGAGATTGTCGTAGATTGACGGGTCGTTCATCAGCTTGCCAAGCGTTCCTTTGGGGCTCTGCATCTTCTCCATCATAGTGTGGACGCTGGTAATCGTCTGGTTGACGTTCTCGAGTGTTGCCTGCAGGTCAAGTTGGTTTAGCTTGTCCGTCAACACAGTCACATTCTCGCCAGCTTTCGTGAAGGTGCCCGTCATCTGAGGTATGTCATTGCGAAGCAGGGTATTGAGTTGCTCTGTACTCTTGTTCAGGTTCTCCGTGATGAGTTCTGCATTCTGGATGATGAGGGGCAGATTAGGGTTGGAGAGCAAGGTGTTGAGTGTTGCGACGAGTGTATCGACCTTTGCCACGACCTGTTCCAGTTGGGGAACCATACCGCCCACCTTTGCCATGAGACCGCTAACATCGCTTCCCTCGATGGTGTCGCCCGGATGGTAAGCTTCGGTCAGGTTGGTGGCAAGGAGCATATTGAGCGTACAGCCACCCAGCACGGCTTCGTCGAGTTGCGCGGAACTGCCTTTGGGAATGCGCAGCCCTTTGTCTGTACTGATTTCCACAACGACATTTCCTGGGTGACGGAAGTCGTAGTTGATGTCGCTTACAATGCCCACCTTGTAGCCGTCGGCATAGACGGCGCTGCTCTTCGTCAGGCCTTTTGTGTTGGCGAAGGAGATGTAATACTTCTGGCTGGAACTGAAGAGTTTAACACCCTTCAGGAAGTTAATGCCGAGGAAGAGTGCCACTATGGCCACGACTCCCACAATTCCTATCTTTACTTCTGTTTTCATCTTTACTTCTTGTATGCGACGAATGCGTTGTAGATGCTCTTTGCAAGGGTGTTCACGCCAGCGGTGGAGGTAAGGTATGACGCTTCGTTTGCGTTGTTTATGTATCCCAACTCAATCAGGACGCTTGGCATACTGGTGGCGCGAAGCACGAGGAAGCCTGCCTGATGCACGCCTTTATCGACACGCTTTGCCGTGTTGCGGAACTGCTTCTGAATGAGGCCTGCAAGCTTCACGCTGCTTTCCATATTCATGTCCTGCATGAGCTCGAAGATGATGTAGCTTTCGCTCGAGTTTGGGTCAAAGCCTTCGTACTTCTCTTCGTAGTCGTTCTCGAGGGTGATGACTGAGTTCTCTCGTTTGGCGACGGCCAGGTTATCGGCGGCTCTGTGCATACCAAGCGTGTAAGTCTCAGTACCTTGCGGACCGACCTTCGCTGCTGTGGCATTCGTGTGGATGCTGATAAAGAGGTCAGCCTTAGCCTTATTGGCAATTCTGGCACGCTCGTTGAGTTCGACAAACACATCGGTCTTGCGGGTATAGACGACCTTCACATCCTTGCAGTTCTGCTCCACCAGCTTTCCGAAAGCAAGAGCGACCGCCAGATTGATGTTCTTCTCCTTAGCGCCATTAGCCATTGCTCCAGGGTCTTTGCCGCCATGACCAGCATCAATAACAAGCGTGTAAGGCATAGCCACAAGGCAGGCCAGGAAGAGCAGGAACGAGGCAAGAAATCGTCGTATCATACAAATAAATATACTATTCCGCGTGCAAAGGTACAAAAAAGCGAGCACAATACAAAATAAATAAAATTTTATTTTTATTGTCGAGCACAAAAGTAGCTCGGCGAAGCCAAGGTACAAAAAAGCGAGCACAATACAAAATAAATAAAATTTTATTTTAATTGTCGAGCGCAAAAGTAGCTCGACAAAAGTCTTCCGCCTGCGCCTGAGCACCTACGGCGCGCAAGAAGGTACGATTTATAATTTAAAATTCATAATTTATAAACTCAGCCTGAATCGTGCTCCTGCCATTACCCAAATGCCGGGCTGAGGAACAGAACCAAGGTCATAGTAGCGATGGTTGGTGATGTTGGTTGCCTGGACGAATAATTGATAGCAAGGCGCTTTCCATTGTAACTTGGCATCGAGCATCGCATAAGGATGATAGGGAACCAGTTCGCCGCCACTCATATAGCTGCCCACACGCTCCTGCCAACGGAAGTCCCAAGTCAACTCGCAAATACCATTTAACCATTTATGATTTGACGATTTAACCCTTGCGATGCGATGGGTGAGACTCGCCACAGCCTTATGTCGCAGATACTCCATCGCCATGTTGCTCTTGACGACACCCTCTGCATCGTGCTTCGTCTGATGGATGTAGGTATAACCCATGCTGAGGGAACGCACCCAGGTATCGTGTCCAAAAAGTTCCGGAAAGGACACCTTGCCCTGAACCTGCACACCGACATTATCGAGGTCGAAAGAAGCGGTATGGAAGATGTCGTCGGGCGCATACATCACCCAGTCAATCATCTGTGTGCCACGATGATAGAAGCCTCTCACACTTGCCTCTGCCCCACTCCACCGGTGCACGGCTCCAAGCGAGAAGGAGTGATTGTGCTCGGCTTTCAAGTCGCGATTGCCTTCGTGAGTCGGGCTCTTGTAATAGAGTTCGGTAAAGGTGGGCAGGCGGAAACCTTTGTTGTAGGAGAAGAGCAATTTCCAACTGGATGTGGGACGATAGGCAACATCAACACCCGGATAGAAGCGGAAACGATGGTCGATGGCCGAAGTCATGCTTGCCATGAGGCCTGCAGAGATGGTCCAATGCCTCAGCAGGATGTTGTGCTCGAGGCTGAAGGAGACCGTCGTACGATTATCGTTCCAAGTATAAAAGTCCCCTTCTGTCTGGCGATTACATCCCAGGTTCGTGCTTAAGATATTTTCATGACGCAGGAGTGCCGAGACTGCCGTCTTGCCGAGTTGCCAATCTATATGTCCTCCTGCCTTGAGGCCAAAGACGTCTGTCCGATGGAAATTCTCGCCGAAGGTGGAGTTATGAACAAGCTCAAAGTTGTCCCACGAACGATTCCAGAAGACTTGTGGCGTGAAGTGGAAGCGACCCTTCGTCTCAGCGCTGATGCTTGTCATGAGTCGCTGGTTGCGCTCGTATTGGTCGGGATAATTAGCACTATAGAAAGTATTGGCGCCGTAGCTCTTCTTCGAGAAGCCAAACTGCCAGTCGAGCTTCAGAGCATCATTCTCATAGTCGCCCTGATAGAAGAGCTGTCCCTTTCGCCACCCACTGTTGAGCGTGCCGCCATCGCTTCTGCCGCCACCACCACTGATGCGGTTCGACACCTTGCCTGTCGTAAGAGAAAAACGAGCCTCGCCTTCTGCAGTACCGAAGGAACCGCCCTGAGCAGAGAGTTCGATGTTTCGTCCCACATCATGCCTGGTGACGATATTGATAGCGCCACCAAAGCTTTGGCCGCCATAGACACGACTGGCTGCGCCCTCGAGCACCTCGATGCGTTCTATGTCGCTGATGCTGACGGGAAAGTCTGCCGAAAGATGTCCTGTTTGGGGATTGCCGAAGTCGATGCCGTTGAGCAGAAGCGTGACCTGATCAAAGGTGCCGCCATCGATGCTGATGTCCGTCTGAATACCAAAGCCACCACGCTGACGGACGTCCACGCCTGTGACTAATTTAAAGAGATCGTTGATACTTTGTACCGCCGCCTGCTCGATGTCCTGACGGCTAAGTACACTGACGATTCGTGCCGACTGCAATTGCGTCAGCGGAGCCATAGTGCCGCTCACGGTCACCTCAGCCAACTCTTCCTCGTCAATAATCTTCTCCTCTTCAACAGTAACAATAGGAGAACTCTGTCTTTGAGCATGAGCTGCTGCCGCCACACCAAGAGTGGCGACGCTGAGGACACCGATACGCACTTGCCGATGAAGGCTGGCAAAGGCACAGTAACCTTTGTTAGCAAACTGCTTCCAAGTGATTACCGTAGGCCTGTTCTGATGTCTGTGCATTGATTAATATATTTATAAATGAAAAATTAAGAAATTTCGTGCAATTGTCGTTCTTCGCTCCTAACTCTTAATTCTTAACTCTTAATTCTTAACTCTTAACTCCTAACTCTTAATTCTTAATTCTTAACTCCTAACTCTTAACTCTTAACTCTTAACTCTTAACTATATTAGTTGCATTCCTGCTTCCTTACATTCCTTTCGCATGGCTTCGGGCCAGATGCTGGCTTGTGTCTCGCCGATGTGTGCCTTATGCAGGAGCACCATGCAGAGTCGGCTCTGACCGATGCCGCCACCGATGGTGAGGGGCAACGAGTCGCTAAGCAAGCGCTGGTGGAAGTAGAGTTCCTTGCGCTCTTCTTTTCCTTGCAAGGCAAGTTGACGGAGCAGGGCTTCCTTGTCAACACGAATGCCCATCGAACTGAGTTCGATGCTGCGGTTCAGCATCGGATACCAAACAAGCAGGTCGCCGTTCAGCCCGAGGAAACCGCTCTCGTTGGGCGTGCTCCAGTCGTCGTAGTCAGGAGCTCGGTTGTCGTGCACTTCCCCATTCGAGAGTTTGCCGCCTATACCTATAATAAATACGGCTCCATAAGTCTTGCAGATGAGGTCCTCGCGCTCCTTCGCAGTTTTGTCTGGATAGAGTTTCAGGAGCTCTTCGCTATGAATGAAATGGATGTCTTCGGGCAGGTAAGGGTTCAGCTGAGGATAGTTCTCACAGATAAAGAACTCGGTGCGCATAATAGCACTATAAATCTTCCTGACGATTCGACGCAGATAGGCTTCGTTACGGTTCTCGGCAAGAAGCACTCGCTCCCAGTCCCATTGATCGACATAAAGGCTGTGAAGGTTGTCAAGCTCCTCGTCAGCACGGATGGCATTCATGTCTGTCACGATGCCGAAACCAGGTTTCGTCTGGTACTCGGCGAGTGTAAGACGTTTCCACTTTGCCAGGGAATGCACCACTTCAGCCGTAGCATCGCCCATATCCTTGATGGGGAACGACACAGGACGCTCCACGCCATTCAGGTCGTCGTTGATGCCAAGTCCGCGAAGCACGAACAGAGGTGCTGTGACGCGACTGAGACGCAGCTCGGTTGAAAGGCTGTTGAGGAAGAAGTCCTTTATTTTCTTGATTGCCTGCTCTGTCTGGTTCAAACTCAGCAGGGCAGTATATCCTTCAGGCTTTAGGAGTTTGCTCATGATGTTTCTATCAAAATTGCATGCAAAGATATTGCTTTTATTTCAATTTGTCAAACAAAACAGGCAAAAAAGTTACAAAATAAAAGAAAATAGGCAAAAAGAAGGTTCATCGGCAATAGTAAAATCAGTCGAATTGTATCATTACAAGACAGGCAACAACACGACTGGTCAAAAGTTTTGACCGGTTCTTTGTCTGCTGACAATCCACTGAGTCTTTGATGATGAAGCAGCCTGCTCCCTACTCTATCTCGCTGAGTTCGAGCCAACGCATAGATTTCTCGTCGAGCAAATCGTTGACTACGGGCAGGCGTTTGCTGAGGTCGATTATTTCCTGCGTGCTTAGGGTACCGCTGCTGAGGGCTGCCTCGATGTCGGCTTTCTCGTTCTCCAACTCGTCGATTTCCTTTCCGAGAGCCTCGAACTCCTGCTTCTCGCGGAAAGACATCTTGCGCTTTCTCTCTCCCTGAAATCTCGGAGTGCTTGGAGCGTTCAGAGTATTCTGAGCCTTCTTGGGCTCAGGTTCCAACTTCTCCCACTCTCTGTATTGTGTGTAGTTGCCTGGGAAGTCCTTCACGACACCGTTGCCTTTGAAGACGAAGAGATGGTCCACAAGCTTGTCCATGAAGTAGCGGTCGTGGCTGATAATGATGACGCAGCCCTTGAAGTCCTGCAGGTATTGCTCCAGAATCTGCAGAGAAGTAATGTCGAGGTCGTTCGTGGGCTCGTCGAGGACGAGGAAGTTGGGGCTTTGCATGAGCACAGTACAGAGGTAGAGCCTGCGCTTCTCGCCTCCAGAAAGCTTGTAGATGTAGTTCTGCTGTTGTTGGGGCGAGAACATGAAGTGCTGCAGGAACTGCATGGCGGAGAGCTTCCTGCCGCCTCCCAAATCGACATATTCAGCAGTCTTGCGAACTGCATCAATCACTTTCATCTGCTCGTTGAACGCCATTCCGTCCTGACTGTAATAGCCGAAACGCACGGTCTCGCCCACAACGAAACGTCCGCTATCGGGCTTCACCAGTCCGAGCAGCATCTTGACGAAGGTGCTCTTGCCTGTGCCGTTATTACCCACGATGCCGAGCTTCTCGTAGCGCGAGAAGTTATAGTAGAAGTCCTTGAGCAAGACGAGGTCGCCATAAGCCTTGCTCACATACTCGGCCTCGAATATCTTGCTGCCGATGTAGGTCGATTTCATCTCGAGCCTGACCTGCTGCTCCTCGATGCGGCGATGGGCTTGCTTCTCCAACTCGTAGAAGGCTTCCTCGCGATACCTTGCTTTATGACCTCTGGCTTGAGGCATTCTTCGCATCCAGTCGAGTTCCGTCCTGTAGAGGTTCGTGGCCCTCGCAACCTCAGCCCGAGCCACTTCAAGGCGTTGGGCACGATGTTCGAGGAAGTAGGCATAGTTGCCCTGATAGGTGTAAACCGTCTCTTCGTCAAGTTCAAGAATGACGGAACAAACACGATCGAGGAAGTAGCGGTCGTGCGTCACCATAAGGAGCGTAATGTTGGAGCGCGAGAGATAGTTCTCGAGCCACTCAATCATCTGCAAGTCGAGGTGGTTCGTCGGCTCGTCAAGGATGAGCAGGTCAGGCTCCATGATGAGCGTATTGGCGAGGGCGACACGCTTCAACTGGCCTCCTGAAAGTTGAGAGAGCGGCTTATCGAACTCCGTGATGAAGAGCTGCGAGAGGATGGTCTTGGCGCGATTCTCGTAGTCCCATGCCTTCAGTTGTTCCATGCGGTCGAGGATGTCTTGAAGGCCTTCCTGACTTGCGGAAGCCATGCAGGTCTCGTACTCACGGATGAGGTTGGTCGTCTCGTTGCCGTGCCAGAAGCAAGCCTCGATGACAGTCAGGTCGAGGGGATAGTTAGGGGTCTGCTCCAGGTAACCGATGCGAAGGTCATTATGGAAGACGACCTGACCTTCGTCTGCCTGGTCCTTGCCGCCAAGGATGTTCAGGAGCGTGCTTTTGCCCGTTCCGTTCTTGGCGATAAGACCCACCTTCTGCCCTTCGCCGATGCTGAAGCAGAGGTCGCGAAAGAGCGTCTTATCCCCCACACTTCGCGTCAGATTCTGTACTTGTAAGTATGAAACCACCTCTTTTATTTACGATTTAGCGTACAAAAGTACACAAAAACCAAGAATAAACCATAATTTTGAATTTAATTATTTTGAATTTTGAATTATTTATCGTACCTTTGCACTCGTAATACCAAAGATAAGTACTGCCTGTATATTCTTTTCGGCAGTTCATTACTTTCCCTTACACATTATTTATTATTATTAAGCATACACAGATTATGCACAAAAGTGAACTTGAAGGAATGACTCTGGCAGAGCTTACTGCGCTTGCCGGAAAACTTGGTGCGGAACTTAGTGACGACCAGACAACACTCATCTACAACATATTGGACGCTCAGTCCCTGCAGGCTCCCGTTGATTCTGCCCCAAAGAAGAGAGGCAGGAAGCCCAAGGCAACTAAAGAAACTGAAGCTCAGCCTGCTGAAGTTGTTACAACTCAACCAGAAGCAAAGCTCGACGACCGCAGGGGAAGTCAACAAGCCGAAGAGGCAAAGGCTCCCAAGAAGCGCGGACGCAAGTCTAAGGCTGAAAAAGAAGCTGAAGAGGCTACTAAAGCTGCAGAAGCAGCAAAGGAGGCTGAGCAGAAAGAAAGTGAAACTCAACCTGCTGAGGAAGCACAGCCAGAACAGCCTGCTCCCGAGAAAAAGCGTCGCAAACGTATTGGTGAGGCAAAGGAAGAGAAGGTAAAAACACAGCCAAAGGAAGAACCTGCCGACTTCATCATCATACAGGATATCCCGTCGGCCGAGGAACAGGCAAAGACCTTCTCTAACGCTCCTGCAAAGGGAGAGGACACAGATCAGAATAAAGTAGTTCCCCAAAAGGGAAACGGAGAAGCTGCTACACCTTCTTCCTATAACTTCGGCGATAGCATTCGTGGCGAAGGCGTGCTCGAAGTGATGAACGAAGGCTTCGGCTTCCTGCGTAGCAGCGACTACAACTACCTGAGCAGCCCCGACGACATCTACGTCACACAACAGATGATCAAACAGTATGGTCTCAAGACTGGCGACGTGGTGGAAGGTCCGGTTCGTCCGCCCATGCGTGGCGAGAAGTTCTTCCCCCTGATGCGTGTAGAGCGCATCAATGGCTGCAACCCAGATACCGTTCGCGACCGCAGCCCATTCGAGAACCTCACACCTCTCTTCCCCGACGAGAAGTTCCAACTCTGCAAAGGCAAAGGCGACTCTCTCTCTGCTCGCGTGGTTGACCTCTTCGCTCCTATCGGCAAAGGCCAGCGTGCCTTGATTGTGGCGCAGCCTAAGACAGGTAAGACGCTGCTCATGAAGGACATTGCCAACGCAATTGCCGCCAATCATCCTGAGGCATACCTGATGATGCTGCTCATCGACGAACGTCCTGAGGAGGTGACCGATATGGCCCGTACCGTAAAGGCTGAGGTCATAGCCAGCACCTTCGACGAGCCTGCTGAGCGTCACGTCAAGATTGCCGGCATCGTGCTCGAGAAGGCAAAGCGTATGGTGGAATGCGGACACGACGTGGTCATCTTCCTCGACTCCATCACACGTCTGGCTCGTGCCTACAACACGGTATCTCCTGCCAGCGGTAAGGTGCTGAGTGGTGGTGTGGATGCAAATGCTTTGCACAAGCCCAAGCGCTTCTTCGGCGCTGCACGTAACATCGAGAACGGTGGCAGCCTGACCATCATAGCAACTGCCCTTATCGATACCGGTAGCAAGATGGACGAAGTCATCTTCGAGGAGTTCAAGGGAACGGGCAACATGGAACTGCAGCTCGACCGCATGCTCTCCAACAAGCGTATCTTCCCTGCCGTCAACATCGTAGCCAGCAGCACACGTCGCGACGACCTGCTGCAGGACAAGATGACCCTCGACCGTATGTGGATACTCCGCAAGTTCCTGGCCGACATGACGCCCATCGAAGCCATGAACGAAGTGAAGTCCCGCCTCGAGAACACAGAGAGCAACGAGGAATTCCTGCTCAGCATGAACTCGTAATTCAATTCAAAATAAATAAAAGAAAGGCGGCAGCCGCTCTACGTAGAGTTACTGCCGCTTTCTTATTCTCTTATTTTTCTTCTTTCTTATTCTCTTATTATCTTTTTGCCGCCAACGATGTAGATGCCACGTGGCAATTTAGTATTTGACCATTTGTCATTTACCATTTTCTGGCCGGCAAGATTATAGATGGCACCATCTTCCATCTGACTTCTTCCTTCTTCCGTCAGGCTTATTCCTGTTATCAAGTCTTGTGTTGATTGAAGATCAGGACCAATCACTACCCAATCCCTTTGCACGTCGGTCGTTGTGCCGGCATAGTACACATGGTGCCCGCTAATGTAGGCACCTACGGGATAGTGAATGTCTATGCCCTGTCCAATCTTGAACTGAGATTCTACGGGCAACTCTACACTTGGATATTTGTTGCCGTAGCACGCCAGTATGGCGTTATCTGAGATGTAGAGAATGCTGTTGTCGTCGAAATAGCCGTAGCCATCGCCTTGCGCTATAATCTTGGTTGCCTCCGTTATTCTAATGTAAGAGTCGCAGGCATAGATGCCGTGCCAGCGGTCTCCTGTTGCCGTGAAGCGCAGAAAGCCGCCCACACTGTTACCACCGGAGAAGGTGGTCCACCCGGCGGCACAATTGTTGGAGAATGCATTGTAGTCGGTTGCTGTTACTTCGTTGTTGCCGCGGACAATGATGTTCAGGTTGTAGCAGTCTTCATTGCGGATGCCTTCTTCGCCTTCTATTTTGGCATTTTCGAGCACGAGCGTTGGATAGATGCCGCTCCAGCCGAGGTCATAGTGTTCGTCGAGGAAGTAGGCTGTACCCTCCTTAAGGCCAGGGATGTCGTAGAAGTTGAGCGATGTAAGCTCCTCGCCGGCAATGTACACGCCGTATTTCTTCACATCGTAGTTCACCGTGACTGGCATCCAGCCTGCTGCCTCATTGCCGGTGTAGATTTCATACTCCACCTTCTGCGGTATCTTCTTCAAGTCTTCGGACACCACCAGCCATCCGCCTGTTATCTTTGGCGTCTTGCTCACACCGTCTATCCTCAGGTTACGGATGCGCGCAGCATCGTTCGTGCCAACATAGAGCGACCAGCAGTTGTTCGTGTTGCTGCCGTTGCTCGCTATCTGGAAGCGTCGAGTGGACGACTGATTGCTAAAATCTATAACATCTGGTCTTGTCAGAGCCGTGTTATTGTCGAGGTTCAGATAGGTCAGGTAGTTGTTATCACACCAAAGGTTTGTTAGCTTTGTATTATTCGACAAATCCAACTGGTCAATTTTGTTAGAGTAGCAACTTAAGACCTCTAACTCTGTATTCTTTGAGAGGTAGAGATAACTTATTTTATTTCCGCAGCAATACAGTATTTTTAATCCTGTGTTTTTCGACACATCAAGCGAGGTCAGTTGATTACTCATGCAATTCAACTCGGTCAGTTCGGTATTCTTTGTTACATCAAGCGATGTGAGTTGATTATTGTAGCAATTCAACTCGGTCAGTTCGGTATTCTTTGTTACATCAAGCGATGTGAGTTGATTATTGTAGCAATACAACTCGGTCAGTTTAGTATTATTCGACACATTGAGTGAGGAGAGTTGATTATTGTAGCAATACAACTTGGTCAGCTTGGTATTCTTCGACACATTAAGCGAGGAGAGTTGATTATTGTAGCATTTCAACTCGGTCAGTTCGGTATTATTCGACACATCGAGCGAGGTGAGTTGATTATTGTAGCAATACAAATAGGTCAGTTCGGTATTATTCGACACATTGAGTGAGGAGAGTTGATTATTGTAGCAATACAAATAGGTCAGTTCGGTATTATTCGACACATTGAGTGAGGAGAGTTGATTATTGTAGCAATACAACTCGGTCAGATTGGTATTCTTCGACACATCGAGCGAGGTGAGTTGATTATCGAAGCATAACAACTTGGTCAGCTTGGTATTATTCGACACATTGAGCGAGGTGAGTTGATTATTGACGCAATCCAACTCGGTCAGATTGGTATTCTTCGACACATTGAGCGAGGTGAGTTGATTATTGACGCAATCCAAATAGGTCAGTTCGGTATTCTTCGATACATCGAGTGAGGTGAGTTGATTAGTTTCGCAATTCAATATGCGCAGGTTGGTATTATTCGACACATCGAGCGAGGTAAGATTATTATTGTAGCAATAGAGATTTTCAAGTTTGGTGTTCCTAATTACATTGAGCGAGGTGAGTTGATTATAGTTGCACTCTAAATATATCAGTTCGGTGTTCCACTTTAAATCGAGCGAGGTGAGTTGATTATTATTGCAATACAACCAGGTTAGCTTGGTATTATACGACAAATCGAGCGAAGTGAGTTGATTATTAGAGCACTCTAATTTTATCAGTTCGGTAAAATACTCGATACCTTGCAAAGAAGAGATATCCAGATGGTCTGCTTCAATTTTGTATACATCTTCAAGTTTGGCATCGGAGATGGTTCCTCCAATACCGACACCAGTCAGATTCGAGATATATGTGCGGAAGTTGGCATCGGGGAAGTTGGTGGCGTTGAGCACCACAGAGGCACCCGCTGTCTGCACTCCGAAGAACATGGCAAGAAGCAAATGGAGGAGTAATAGTTTCTTCATAGTATGTATTTGTTTAGTGGTTAATTGTCGTTTGTTTTGTATGTTTCTGCGGACAAAGATACGAAAATAAATTGAAAATTGAAAATTGAAACAACGAATTTATTATTTAACGAACACGGATTTATTATCTTCGAACACGAACTGAGGTCGACGGCCGTAGGGGAAGTCAATGGCACGAATTGAACGAATTGAACGAATTGAACGAATTTTCTTTAACCTTTAACCGTTAACCTTTAACCGTTACCTTTTAAACCCTTAAACCCTTAAACTTTTCACCTTTTTATAGCTACAGTCCCTATGAGGGGAAGGACGCGTCCCTATGAGGAGAGGGACACGTCCCTAAGGCGAGAGGGACGCGTCCCTAAAATCGACGTGAGGATTTGGCAAAATCCACAGCAGGATTTCATCAAATCCACTGCAGGATTTGGGCAAATCCTCTGCAGGATTTTCCGAGTTTTGCAAGTGGTTAGAAAACAAAGCTATAGAAAAACGTAAAAACTTGACTTGCGTCGAGCTGTCGGTTGACTGGCGTCGAGCTAAAGCTTAACGCTAGTCATGGAGACCGTGGTCAGTTAGAGTTAAGTTAGAGTTTAATTAGAGTTCAATTAGAGTTTAATTAGAGTTTAATTAGACTTCAATATGACTTCAATATGACTTCAATATGACTTCAATATGAGTTCAATATGAGTTTAATATGAGTTTAATATGAGTTTAATATGAGATCGACATGAACTTTCACTGACTCTGACTAGTTTGGGACACGGATTTGTTTTTAACCGTAAATTTTTATCTCGAACACGGATGATACAGATGACACTCTAAGGAGTCAAGGAGATGAGGAGTTTTTTCAGGAGAGACCAACAGACAGCCCGAAAACCAACATTATGTATTACCCTCACGACCATTTAACTATAAACTATGAAGCTTTAGCTCGACGTTAGTCAACTATGAATTATGAACTGTGAAGCTTTAGCTCGACGCAAGTCAACTATCCTCAGAACTCATACCCAAGGTCGAGGAAGAAGTATGGTTTCTTTGTGCGGTTACTGTATCCGAAGGTAGCTCCGAGTGGACCAAACATCGTCTTGTAGTAGTAAGCGCCCTGAATGCCATAGAGCGTCTTGTGGTCGAAGAGTTCCTTCAGCTTCTCTGCCTGCTGGGCCACAGCCACACGAAGCAACACGTAGTTGTTGGTTGCTATGCGAAGCTGTCCCTGAAGCTGGACAGCCACAAACTGATTGGCCACGAACTCTACATTTCCTATGCCGGCAAAAGGCATCTGCTGCTCCAAGTAATGACCAAACCAGTTGCCTCCTACATTGTTGGCAAAAATCATAGGAACAACGTCGCCAAGAAGCAGACGTCCGTAAACCATCGGCTGAAGCGTGAATCGCCTGCCAAAGGTAAACGACTTTCGCCAACTGGCACTAATGTCACTCATGCCAGCCATACCATCAAGTTTGACGAAATTGTCCGTCACATAAGCATAGCCAGCCTTGAAGCGAGCACCACGAGTCGGGAAGTACCAATCATCCTCGCTATTGTAATTGAGGCGGGCACGATAGCTGACGTAATGTTCATTATTGAGGGTAACATCTGTTGACTGCTCCGACTCGAGCTTGTCGCGATAGTGCATGTAGTCCCAACGCAAACCCACTTGGATATTCAGGTTGCGGAAGTCGTGGTTGATGGGCACTGCCTCTGCCTGGAACTGATTGTAGAGGACGCTGTAGTCGCGACTGCCACGAACATAACAATCAATATCGTTGCGGCGATAAGTAAAGCTCAGGCTGGGACGTATAAAGTTGCGAGGATGGACAGTCAGCTCACCGCGAGCCATGATGCGCTTGCCCAGACGAACCGTCAGCTCTGTGTTGGTGGGCACAGCAGCCTTCAGGGGCACCTCAAGTCCCAACAGAAGGGCTGCGTACTCTTCTGTGTCGAAACGCAAACCAACGTGAGCTTGTGCCACCTTGCGGTTACCTGCAGTCAGAGCAACATGCACGCCGTCTGCGTCGGGCAGCAACCGACACTCGGCCGTCTTGAAGAAGAGGTCCACTCGCATCGATGTAGTGAGCTGTTGCTGCAGGTTGGCATCGATGCTGTCCGTTCTGTTCAAATGGAACTTCTGCCTGAGGAAGCGCTCGTCCTGCGGCGTCATGTTCTCGAAGATAAAGCTCTTCACATACTGCCGCTCGGTCATCACCTTCGGACGAAGCGGATGATGTATGGTGGGACGGAAGTCATCGCCGATACCTATCTTCTGCTTCAGGGCCATCAGCTCGTCCCAATGCTGCATGGCTTCCTCCTCGCCTCGACGAACAAGGGTATCGATGGCAACCGAAGAGAAGCTTGCTGTATTATAGCCCGATGTGTTGACCTGCAGATGCAAGTCCGTAATGGAAAGGTTCTCTTCGACCTTGTTCTTACAGTTCACATCGACAATCTGGCTGAGGATGCCAAGCGTGCCTTTGATGTCATCTGCCGTCTTTGCCTCGCCCTGCACGGTGACGCCAATGATGATGTCGGCTCCCATCTCGCGGGCAATGTCGGCAGGATAGTTGTTCTTCAAGCCACCATCAACCAGCACCTTGTCGCCCAGCCTGACGGGAGCAAAGGCAGCAGGAATGGCCATCGAAGCACGCATGGCTTGTGGCAACCTGCCGCTATGGAAGTCAACCTCGCTGTTGTCGATGATGTTCGTCGCCACACAAGCAAAAGGAATCTTCAAGTCCTTCGAGAAGTCGAGCGAGTCGGTGTAGCCCGTACAGAGCTGTCCGAAGAGCTCTGCCAAGTTCTTGCCCTTGATGATGCCACCTTCGCTGGACTTGTTCTTCTTGCTGAAAGAAAGTCCTGTGGAAAAGACATAAGTGTATTGCTTGCTGCGGTCGTTAAGGCTCTGGTTGCGAAGGTCCTCCTTATCGGTAATGACGTAGCTCCAGTCCTGTTTGCGCACTACAGAGTCGAGCGAGTTAGCATTGTAACCGATGGCATACAAGCCGCCTATGATGCTGCCCATCGATGTGCCGGTAATGACATCGACAGGAATGCCTGCCCGCTCCAAGACCTTCAGCACACCAATATGTGCCATTCCCTTCGCTCCGCCACCACTCAAGACAACACCCACCTTCTTCCTGCCCGCAGGAATACTATCCTGCTGAGCACTCAGATTGCAACACAACAGAACCGCTATGACAAGCAACCAAAACTTCCTCTTCATAACTATGAACTATGGACTATGAAGCTTTAGCTCGACGTTAGTCAACTATGAAGCTTTAGCTCGACGTTAGTCAACTATGAATTATGAACTATGAATTAAATTAAATTTAAGTTTCGGAAGTTATAAGATGGAGTTAAATAGGAAGTTACGCCAGCGTTGCTGGCTGGAAGTAAAGCACTTCGTGCTGGACGATAGCCTTGGATGCTAGCAGCTTCGTTTACTATTGTCCATTTTAACTTCCATGAGTGTAGCGAATTAACTTCTTCGGCGAACGCCTCAGGCGCAGGCGGAGCCATTTTTACTTCCATTTTTACTTCCGAAAGTTCAGTAATAAAGATGTTTGCCTGCCGCAAGGGTGTTGAGCATGAGCATGCAAATCGTCATTGGCCCTACTCCACCTGGAACAGGTGTTATGTAGGAACAAAGAGGAGCCACGTTCTCGAAATCGACATCGCCTTGCAGACGGAAGCCGCTCTTCTTCGTGGCATCAGGCACTCGCGTGGTGCCCACATCAATAACGACTGCTCCCTTCTTCACCATGTCGGCCTTGAGGAAAGCAGGCTGTCCGATGGCTGCGATAATAATGTCTGCTTGCAAGCATTCCTCTTTTAGGGTCTTGCTGCGACTGTGGCAAACAGTTACGGTGGCGTCGCCATACTGCTTCTGCATCATGAGCTGTGCCATTGGTTTGCCCACGATGTTGCTGCGACCAAGGATGACGCACTTCTTGCCGCTCGTCGGTATCTCGTAACGGCGAAGCAGCTCGAGGATGCCCTTTGGCGTGGCACTGATATAGCAAGGAAGTCCTATTGCCATTCTTCCGACGTTGATGGGATGGAAACCATCCACGTCTTTCTTATAGTCGATGGCTTCGATGACTTTCTGTTCGCTGATGTGCTTGGGCAGGGGAAGCTGCACGATGAAACCATCGACGGATGCATCCTTGTTGAGTTTGTCCACTTCTGCAAGCAGTTGCTCCTCGGTGATGTCGTCCTCGAAACGAAGCAGCGTGCTTTGGAAGCCGCAAGCCTCGCAAGCAAGCACCTTGTTACGCACGTACGTCTCGCTTCCCCCGTCGTGTCCTACAAGGATGGCTGCAAGGTGCGGACGCTTGCCACCCTTCGAAACAATGTCTTCTACCTCTTTCTTAATCTCTGCCTTAATCGTGGCAGCAGTCTGTTTTCCGTCAATCAGTTCCATATCCGACTATGAACTATGAACTATGAATTATGAATTATGAACTATGAACTATGAACTATAAACTACATTCCCGGCATTCTGCCTTTCATCATGGCCGCCATTTGTTGCATCTTACTCTTGTCCGTGACGAGCTTCATCATCTTGCGTGTCTGGTCGAACTGCTTGATGAGCTTGTTCACCTCTTGTATGTTGGTGCCAGAGCCCTTTGCCAATCGCATGCGGCGGCTCGTGTTGAGGCATTCGGGATGGGTTCGCTCGCTGGGAGTCATGCTGAGGATAATGGCTTCGATGTTCTTGAAGGCATTATCGTCGATGTCCATGTCCTTGATGGCTTTGCCCACACCAGGTATCATGCCTGCCAAGTCCTTGAGGTTGCCCATCTTCTTGATTTGCTGAATCTGCTTGTAGAAGTCGTTGAAGTCAAATTGGTTCTTCTTGATCTTCCTTTCCAGGCGGCGAGCTTCTTCCTCGTCATATTGCTCCTGAGCCCTCTCGACAAGCGAAACGATGTCGCCCATGCCAAGGATTCTGTCGGCCATTCGGCTTGGGTGGAACGGGTCGAGCGCCTCCATCTTCTCGCCAGTACCGACGAACTTGATGGGCTTGTTGACGACACTGCGAATGCTAAGAGCAGCACCGCCTCGTGTATCGCCGTCGAGTTTAGTGAGAATGACACCCGTGTAGTCCAACCTGTCGTTGAACTCCTTTGCCGTATTCACGGCATCTTGACCTGTCATGGCGTCCACGACGAACAGTATCTCGTCGGGCTGAACAGCATCACGAATGTCTTGTATCTGCTGCATCAGTTCCTCATCGACAGCCTGACGACCTGCCGTATCGATGATGAGCACGTCGAATCCCTGAGCCTTGGCATGCTGGATGGCGTTCTTGGCAACAAGCACGGGGTCGGTAGCGCCTTCTTCTATATGAACGGGAACGCCCACCTGTTCGCCCAAAACACGAAGCTGTTCCATGGCTGCAGGGCGGAAAGTGTCGCAGGCGGCAAGCAAAGGATTCTTTCCTCGCTTTTCCTTGAGCAACTTTGCCAGCTTGCCACTCATCGTGGTTTTACCTGCACCATTCAGGCCAGCCATAAGGATGATGGCAGGATGGCCTTTCAGGTTCATGTCGGTGGTCTCTCCACCCATCAACTCGGCCAGTTCATCGTGCACAATCTTGACCATTAATTGCTGTGGTTTGATGGCCGTCAGAACGTTCTGACCAAGTGCTTTCTGCTTAACAGTATCAGTGAAGGACTTTGCTACCTTGTAGTTGACGTCTGCATCAAGCAGGGCTCTACGCACATCTTTCAGCGTTTCGGCAACATTTATCTCAGTTATCTTGCCTTCGCCTTTCAGTATCTTGAACGACCGCTCGAGCCGTTCGCTTAAGTTTTCAAACATATCTTGAATTTTGAATTTATTTATTTTGAATTTCGAGGCTCGCCTCGACGAGTGGCATCACCACCTTGCTCAGCACTTTGTCGTTGAGGAAATGTTCGCCTTCGAAGAGTCGCATCTGTTCCTTTCCGTAGTGTTTCAGGAAGTCGCTCTGGCAATTGACAAGTTTGTCCTGCGTGCCAAAGAGGCCCCAAACCAGGGCTTTCTCGTTGGCGTCGATGCCTTTGAAACTCTCCTTCTCGACCTGTTGGAAGGCCTGAATCATGGCTTTGTCAACCTTGAACTCTGTTGCGCCGTCTTGTCTCTTATTGCGGAATTCACGCTTGCCCAAGCCTCGAAAGGTCAGCAGCCGAGCCATGTGGAACGACGGATTGACCAGGATGCGCTTCACACCCCTGAGTTGCTCGCCATAGAGGGCTCCCATACTGGTTGCCACGATGAGGTCTGGCTGCTCGTTTGCCACAAGTTCTTTGAGGAAAGTGATTGCCTCGATGGGATCAACAGGCACGTCGGGGCTGACCACCTGCACGCCTTTCGGATAGAGGTGGTTGCGCATCTGAGTGGCAGAACCTGTGCTGCCGGCCGATGCAAAGCCGTGAATGTAGAGCACCTTTTTCACGGCTGCAAATTTACAAAGAAATTTCGAGACCCCAAAATTCCTACTAAGGAATTTGCCAAAACAAACGACACAGATACAAATTGCCCTCCGAAAGTCGAACCTTCGGAGGGCAATTCCGTCGAACACTCCCCCAAAAAGGGAGCTGTACGTTTCTTACTTCAGGGTAACTGTCACTACCTTGTCAGCTTCAGCTACTACCACCTTGTCTTCGCGGAGCAACCAGCCGAGAGCCAGATACAAGTCCTTGTCGGCCTTGATCTTAGCAGCCTTCTTCAGGTCCTTAGTGTTCAGTGAACCATTCTCATTGAGGGCAGTCCAAACTGCACCTGCCAATGTTCCAACTAATGCTGTCATGACTTTTGAATTTTTTAGTTCGTTATTCCTTAAAAAATCTAATTCTCTCAATTAATCTGGGTGCAAAGGTACGTCAACTTCCACAAATCTGCAAGCATAATCACACTTTTTTTATGTTATTTGACATATATTTGATATTTATCAAGCACCTTTGGGTGTTTATTTCAGAAAAAAGTATAAATTTGCGACTCCAAAATCGAGAATTATGAATAAGGTATTAGTCATTTCCTGCTTTATTTTGATGGCTTTTGGGGCTTGCAAGCGCGAGACTAAGGACGAGCGATTCCAACGGGAGTTCCTGCAGTTCACGCAAAAGGAATGCCCAAAGTTCGTGGACGAATGGACAAAACTGGACAGTGCCGTCTATGACATTGAGAGTCGAACACTTACATACTTCTATACGGTAAAGGGCGAGCTCGACGACGAGGCGGTTTACACCAACGAGCAGATGATTTCCGACTTCCACGACACTATCCTGAAGGGCTTGAAAGGCAGCCTCCAGCTGAAGGTCTATAAAGACGAAAGTATTTCCTTCCGCTACAACTATTGCAGCGAGACGACCGGCAAGCAGTATCTGGAATTCACTTTCACCCCCGAAGATTATAATTAAAGTGCTGAAAGTCATCCACTACGCCGACCTCTTGGTCGATACGGCCTCGCATCAGGTCTTGCAATCGGGCAAGCCTGTGACGCTCACAGAAACGGAGTATCGTTTGTTGCTCTATCTGTTGAGGAATCAGGGGGTTGTGTGTCGGCGAGACGATATCATCGAGGATGTTTGGGGCGAGCGTTTCCTCTACGATACGGGAACGCTGGACGTCCACCTCTCTTCGCTGCGACACAAACTGGGCTGGACGAAAGAAGGTCCCGTTCGTGCCATTCGGGGCGTGGGGCTCATTCTGCCTCATGAGGCTCCCGAACCCGAGGTCGTGAAGATTGACGCTTTTCTGCGCGAACTGCTTATGTGTCACGAGGAAGCGATACTCAAGAAGGACATCCGCTGCTACCTTCGCCTGACACCTTTTGTTTATGAGATCATGGTGGACGAGGCCATCTTGCGACAAATCTTCTCCGCCGTCTTTTCCCTGTTCCTCAGGCACGCCCCAAAGGGTGCCAGATGGGAGATTTCCTCGCAACTGACCGTTCGGGAGTACACCTTGACGCTCACCTCAACTGGCAGCTGCCCCGACTTCAACGAGCTGGCCAGCGCAAGGCAACAGGCCGCTTTCCTGGGCATCCCAATCCGCATGGGCAACAAGCAAACTGCAGAGGGAATGCTGATGGGCGTCGAGCTTAGCATCCCAATGGACAGCTCCGAATCCTGAGACATCTTAAGTCTATCTTAAGGAAAAGCCGCGAAACTTTCCGTACCTTTGCGGCCGAAAATCAAAACACAGAATCATGCTTAAAATATCAATTCTAAACTCTACACATTATCCATTAACTAAACTAACAACTATTTTAGCCTCGCTCTCCCTCCTCCCGCTCATGGGAGCTGGGGGAGCACTTTATGCCAACGAGGCGGACACCATTTCCGTGCACGAGATGGACGAAATCGTGGTGGTCAGCACACCCAAGGAACATGCTGCCCTTCGCGACCAAGCCCTCTCCTCATCGACATTTGGCGCAAGACAAATGCAGGAGAAGAGCATCGACAACATCAAGGACTTGACCGCTCACGTTCCTGGACTCTTCATCCCCGCTTACGGAAGCCGACTGACCAGCAGCATCTACCTGCGTGGCGTGGGCAGCCGCATCGGCACACCGGCCATCGGGATGTATGTCGATGACGTTCCACTGGCCAATATGAGCAGCATGGATCAAGACCTCAGCGACGCCGACCGCATCGATGTTCTGCGAGGCCCCCAAGGCACACTCTTCGGGCGCAACACGATTGGCGGCCTCATTCGCGTCTATACCAAGAACCCCATGAACTACCAGGGCACCGACCTGATGCTGGGTGGTGCTACATATAATAATTATCGCGCACGCGTGACCCACTACCATCGCCCCTCCGAACGCTTTGCCTTCAGCGCTGGCGTCGGCTACGAGCACCTTGGAGGCTTCTTCAAGAACGAAGCGCTCGGCGGCAAACGCGTGGACCGCAGCGACGACATCTCGGCTCGCTGGCGAGGCATCTTCGTGCCCTCCGATAAGGTGCGACTCGACCTCTCGGCACGTTACCAATGGACCAGGCAGGGCGGCTATCCCTATGCTGCTCAGCAAGGCCCCGATGCCGGACTGGTGGCATACAACCGCGAGTCGAGCTACCTGCGCCACCTCCTCTCCCTTGGCCTCAATGCCGAACACGACCTCGGCCGCGTCATGATGACCAGCACCACCGGCTTCCAGTTCCTCCGCGACGACATGTTCATGGATCAGGACTTCTCCCGCCAAGACCTCTACAGCCTCCAGCAAAAGCAGAACAGCAAGGTCCTGAGCGAAGAGATTGCCGTCAAGTCGAAGGGCGACAGCCGTTGGCAGTGGACCTCCGGCCTTAACTTCCAGTACCAGTGGCTCCGCACCGAAGCGCCCGTCACCTTCTATCAGGAGGGCGTCGATTGGCTCTCCCAGATTATCAACCGCAGCCTGCCCGACCTCACGGCACAAGGCATGGGCCCGATGTCCATCACCCTGAACAACACCATCATGCCCATGGGCGGCGTCTTCCAGACCCCTACCCTCACCGCCGGACTCTTCCACCAGTCAACCGTCGAAATCGTCAAGAACCTCTACCTCACCGCTGGCATCCGACTCGATTACGAGCACTACAAGATGAGCTACGACGCACCCAGCAGCGTCGATTTCGACTTCGCCATGCCGGCACACGGCATGAACGTCGAGTTCAACGACATGAATGTCACCCCAACCTTCCGCGGCAAGACGAGCAACCACAACTGGCACGTCCTGCCAAAGGCATCGCTGAAATACGACTTCGGCAAGACCGGCAACATCTACGCATCCGTCAGCCGCGGCTATCGCTCCGGAGGCTATAACGTGCAGCTCTTCAGCGACCTGCTACAGACCGAGATGCGACGCGAGATGATGAGCGCCATCGATGCCGGAACAGAAGCCTACCTGACCAACCTCTTCTCGCGCATCCCCTCCGTGCCGCCTGGGCACGTCGATATGATTATGGGACGCATGCGTGCCGGAATGCCCAACATACCGGAGCCCAATGTAGCCGAAACGACCTACTACAAACCCGAGACGGCTTGGAACTACGAGCTGGGCACACACCTGAGCTTCCTCGACGGACGCATCAAAGCCGACCTCGCAGCCTTCTGGATTGAGACTCGCGACCTGCAAATCAGCCAAATGGCAGAGAGCGGAATGGGTCGCGTCACCATCAACGCTGGCAAGAGCCGCAGCCGTGGCGTAGAAGCATCCCTCTGGGCAGCCGTCACCGACGCCCTCACCGTCAACGCCTCCTACGGCTTCACCCACGCCATGGCGACCCTGCAGGATGCCGACGGCAACGACCTGCGCGTCCGCGTGCCCTTCGCACCCCGCCACACCGCATCCCTCGCCACCAGCTACACCTGGCACACCCGCGGCTGGCTGCAGGACATCACCCTCGCTGCCATCGGAAAAGGCATAGGACGCATCTACTGGACACGCGAGAACGACATCTCGCAGCCCTTCTACGCCCTGCTCGACGCACGGCTCACCCTGCGCCACAGCGACCTCGAGCTGTCCCTCTGGGGCAACAACCTGACCAGCACCCACTACAACGCCTTCAGCTTCGTCACCCGCGGCCAGGTCTTCGCGCAACAGGGCACACCAACACAAATAGGAGCCGACATTAGAATAAAATTCTGATTACATAACTGGCGAAAGAAGGATTTTACAAAATGTAAGCGAAAACACCCTTTTCGCTTACACACCCCTTTTTCGACGTTTTTAGGAGTGTGCAATAATTGACGCTTTGATAGATTTCAGCACAAAATGCTGACAATTTATCAAAATGGCATCTAAGTATAATGGCGCTTAGGGAGTCAGAAGAATTGTGTCAGCCCAATCCATATCCCACTTGACATTGAAGCCGGGCTGCACGCTGGGCACATCGTCGTCGCTCTTTTCGAAGAGTTTGCCTTGCCAAGTCGTCAGATAATTGATGCGGAGAGGAACATCATTAAAGCGCTTCTCGTAAAGCACTGCATTGCCTTGCCCGAGAGCCTGAACGGTGTAGCTGCCATTCGTCTGTTCCGAAGGGAGGAAAAGATAGACAGTGAAGTCTAAGCCTTCCGTGCCGACATAACTATTAGGCACGCTTATCTCCGAAGTCCGACCTGTGCTTTGTTTCGCAAGCCCAGTCATAGCATCTAGCACAGTGCCACCAACAGAACAGGTGAAGCGCATCGCCTTCAGCTCGGCAGGGATGGCATCTTCAGCCTTTACACGAAAAGCAGCCACAACATGCTTAAGCGTAATCTCTTTGTTGAGGTTTGAACCCTCGCTAAGAGTGAACTCTTCCTGGTAAAGAAACGTATTAGGCACATAATCGTCTGCCCAAGAAATATGATTAAGGGAAGCTATGTTGCAAGCCTTCTTTCCATTATAGCCCAGCACCAGAATGCGGTATCGGCCATAAGGCAAACTGACAGAAAACTGCGAGAACTCCAGTGGTTTATCCATATAGTCATCACTCTTATGCAGGACAGTGGGAGAAACAATCTCTTTTGTATCAGCATCGAAGACCGTAAGGGAGAGATTGGCAAGCGTCATGCTTATTGTTTCCGCCCTTGTTGTCACAGTTGAAGATGAGATATCGTCGAAACTGACCTGCCTGTAGTTACTGACAGAGAATGTAACGGTGCCTTGTCCCTCTGGAGCTATCGTATCATCAAGACTGGACTGACAAGACATCAAGAGAAACATAAAACAAGGGATAAGGAACAGGAATAGATTCTTGATATTCTTCTGAAAAGACATATTGTGTGATTTATTTGTTTCTGCATGCAAATTTACAGATTATTTCTTCATTATTCAATTTATTTATTGTAATTTTGCGGTAAATATTCAAATCATTGCAGTTGCGGTATGAGTTTAGCTTTAATTATTCTGCTGGGATGGGGCGTCTTTGTCTGCCTGGTGTTTCTGTTGCTCTGGGGCGACACTATCTACTACAAATACAATCTGCCGAAGGTCTGCAAGAAGGTGCTGGATGCCTTTACGGAGGAGGAATAGCCTGCTGCTCTGCTGCCTGCTGCTGGCTTGTTGCCAGAAGACGGACTTGACGGTGGAGCCTGATGGTGCCGGTGCGGCGGGTGAGGCGACACGGGCTGTACGCCTTGTCGGCACGGGCGAGGGTACGAGGGACTGCCCCTATACCATAGCGGATTTTTGTACCTTGGAGCTCTCGGCCGACGAGCCGGTATGGGTGGTTGGCTATGTGGTGGGCACTGCGCCGCGCTCGATGGGCAATGCCGTCTTCTCTGCTGATGCCGACAACGGGAGTAACATCCTGCTCTCGTCCGACTCGCTCTGCACAGACATTGCGCTCTGCATCCCCGTGGAGCTCTCTACGGCGAGGAGCAAGGCGAGCTTCTCGTTGCCCGCAAACGCGGGGCACTTCCGCAAGTGTCTGCTGATAGAGGGTGTGCCCTCGACCTACCTATACACAAAAGGCCTGCGGAGGGTTTCTGCAGGCCTTTGGATGGACGGCTTCGACATCTCTTCGGTCGAGCCGACGGTATGGGGTTCTATCGAAATCTGACTCTTTACTTCTTCACAGCAAAGACGAGTGCCACGACGGATGCGACGACGCCCAGAATGGACGAACCGGCTCCGAGGAAGGTGTAGAAGGCACTGCTCTTGACAGTCTGGCTCTTGTTGGGCTCGACGTAGATGAGGTCGTTCTGCTGGACGTAGTAGGCTGGGCTCTGGAAGATGTCGGTGTTGGTGAGGTCGATGTAGTACTTCCTGCGCTCGCCATTCTCTTCGCGATAGAGGGTTATCTTCTTGCGCAATCCGGTATCGGCGACATCGCCGCAGCGGGACAGGACGTCGAGGATGGTGTTGCGCTCGCTGGTGAGGTTGACGACTTGCGGGTTCTTGACAGCTCCGAGCACTGCGACGCGGGCATTGAGCAGGCGAACGGTCACTTCGGGGTCTTTGATAAGGTTGGCTGCGATGATGCTCTCCTCGATGCGACGGGCTGCCTCGTCGGAGGTGAGGCCTGCCACCGAGACGCGTCCCACGGCTGGCAGGACGACGAAGCCTTCGTTGCTGACGGTATAGCCATAGGCGTTTGTCATGGAGCCGGCGGTGGACATGTTCTGGGAACTGGTGTTGCCAGCGGTACCCATCGTGACGTCTTGTGCGAAGATGCTAAGCAGTGCGGGCTCAGAACAGGTGACTTTGATGAGAATCTGGTCGGCGGGCTTGAGTCGCATCTCGTATTGTTGCATGATTTTCTGTCCGTCCTGGAACACCTGATCGGGGTCTTGGAAATAGACAATCTTCTTTGTTGACACGCAGCTCGACATCATGAGCACTGCCATGATGGCAAGCAAGAGGGATGATTTCTTCATTGTATTGGGAAGTTAAATGGTTAGCGGTTAGAGGTTAGAGGTTAGGGGTTAGGGGTTAGTGGTTCTTGGATGCTCTAGCACCTTCCGCCTGCGCCTGAGGCATTTGCCGAAGAAGGCGCGCTTTTAATGCGCGGGAAGGGGTTAGAGGTTAGTGGGTTCGTTATTTGTGGTGCAAAGGTAAGAAAAAGATTAGAGATTAACGATTAGTGTGCGGGAGTTTTTTCGTATTTCCTATCATTTTTCATTTTTAACTTTTCATTTTTCATTTTTATGTTGTACCTTTGTCCCCCAGAAACACAGATAAGACAAAAAAAAGATTATGACTATTGCTGTTGACTTCGACGGAACGATTGTGGAACACCGTTACCCGGAAATCGGTAAGGAGCTGCCCTTCGCTACGCAGACGCTCAGGATGCTGATTGAACAGCGCCACAAACTGATTCTGTGGAGCGTGCGCGAGGGCAAGCTGCTGGACGAGGCGGTGGAATGGTGCAGGAAGAGAGGCGTGGAGTTCTATGCCGTGAACAAGGACTTCCCCGAAGAGGTGGAAGGCAAGAACCGCAGCTTCAGCCGCAAACTGAAGGTTGACATGTGGATTGACGACCGAAACGTGGGCGGACTGCCCGATTGGGGAACCATCTATCAGATGATTACCGAAAGGAAGTCGTACGAACAGATCATGATGGAACGCTTCTCGACGGAACAACCGAAACCGAAAAAGAAGTGGTGGCAGTTTTAGAAGGAAGAGGTTAGAGGTTAGAAGTTAGAGGTGAGAGGTGAAAATTGCTCGATAAAAGAAAATTCTTTCCGCTTCTGCATTAATTCTTAATTATATTTCTTATCTTTGCAGTGCAAAAGTACACATAAACTCATAATATTATGAACAAACAGAACTTGGGTATCATCCTGATTGTGCTGGGCGCTTTGCTGCTCATCATTAGTTACTTCGCCGATTTGGTGGACTACAATTTCTACAACATCGGTGCACTGGTCATCATCATTGCCGGCATCGTGACGCATATCGTCATAACGAAGCGCTCGTAGCGACCTGACCTTTCACTTTTTTCTACTAAACAAAGAAGCCATGTTTACCACCCGAATTAAAATGGCTGTGTTTGCTGTGCTGTGCTGTGGACTGAACGCCCAAGCCCAGTTTGACGACTCTTATGACGTGGAGGAATGGACGCTCGACGACGAAGAGGTCGCACCAAAGCCACAGCACAAGGAATACAAAAACGCTTTCTACCTGCAGTACTCGCCATCGAGATATCAAGTGGGCGAGGATGCTGAACGCGTGAAATTCAACGAGTTTACGCTTGGTTATAGCCGCTTCATTGAAGTCGTGGAGGATATGCCGTACTTCGTGGAAGTGGGCGCAAACATGAAGTTCTCGTGGGAGACAAGCGTAATGAGCGGCCGTGCATTGACCTTCCGAATCCCCGTCAATGTGATTTACAAATGGTATCCCTGGAGCAAGAAGGACTTTGCCATCGCTCCCTTTGCCGGAGCCTCGTTGCGCGCCATTGCCATGGCTCGGGAACATACTGGCGAGAAGAGCACCAATCTGCTGTGCGATGGCGGATGGAAGAGCTTTCAGGTAAGCTGGCAAGTTGGCCTGCGCTTCTATTTGGACCGCTACTTCTTGGGAGTCAGCTACTCAAGGGACTTCCGCGATTCGAGCAAATATCCTGGCGTACGTGAAAGCGGCGTACACTTTGGCGTTTGTTTCTAAGAAACTTCTCCGCTTATTCAACCAGACGTATCACCTCGTCGAACGTATTGGCCACAAGCACGTAATCGCTCAGTGGCTTGTTGATGACGTTTCGCCGCTCGAGCGCTCGGAACATCTGGAACAACTCGTCCCAGAACCCATCGATGTTCCAGAAAAGCACACGTTTGCTATGAATCCCGATTGTGTTGGCCGCCAAAACGGTAAAGACCTCGTCGAGGGTCCCCACGCTTCCAGGCATAGCAATGATGATGTCCGAGCGGTCGATGATGCCCTGTTTGCGCTGGTTCAGGTCTGGCGTCAGAACCATCTCGTCGATGAAACCGCTTACCCTATCGTTATCGACCAGAATCTGCGGAACGACTCCCTGCACGCGACCGCCACTCTCGTGAACCGAACGGGCTAAAGTCTCCATCAATCCGCAATTCGCACCGCCATAAACAAGCGTCCTCCCTTGGTGACCAATCCATTCGCCAAGGCGCTTCGCCTCCTCGTAGAACACCGGTTCCATCCGGTTCGACGATGCACAAAAGATTCCTATATTCCTGTTCATACGACCTTTTAGGCGTTAAGTTTCGAAGCCCTCATCTATCGTTTCCAGCCAATCGCTTTGTAGCCTTTCCGTCCGGATCGAGTTGAATATATACGCCGCTTTGTGGCTTTTCGATGCGACGACCACTCAAATCATAATAGATAGGCTGACCGGCTGGCTGGATTTCCGTTATTCCAGTAGCATCTCCAAGCAGGAACTCGATGGCGGTAACCTCGGTTCCGTCGGCGCATTGTGGCTCGAGATAAGCTCGAAGGCCGTTCTGCTTGATGGAATTCTTGTAGCTGTAGAACCTGTTGCTCGTCAAATAGAAACTGCCCAAAGGCAAAACGCTCTTGGGGTAATACCCGGTGAAAATCAGCTTATTGCCAGCTCTGTCGCTCAACTTGATGGGGCTATTGACAGTAGTCTTGACGTTAAGCCCGTTATCGGGAGTCAGCTCGAAGTCGTTTATGGTGGCTTGGGTGCGAACAAGGCAAGGACGCCCCGCCCTGATGGACGTAACCTCGTCGAACGCCACATACCATTTCTCGCCACCCGAATCGAAAGCACAAGGCTCTCGAACCTCAGTTCCCTCGCCAAGCAACTCCGTTATCTGAGTTGCCGACAGGTTGAAAGGCAAGCAAAGCGTCGTCCAAATATGCCTAGGAAACCTCTTGTTCACCTTTATGCTAAGGCAAACACCTCCATCGGGAACCGTGGTGGAAGTCTCGTCGAAAACAATCTGCTCGATGGGCTCGCCCGTCCGATAAATGCCACAATCGAAATAAGCGCCGCCAGTATTCTGCTGAACCAGAGCAGCAATAACATTGCGCCCCCGCCTCAAGTATCGGGAAACATTCTTCTCGATAGGTGTGTCGGTAGTCCATCCATCTTCCGAAAGCACCTGCGTGCCATTGATGTAGAGCTTGTAATCGTCATCATGGAAGACGCGAAGGGTATGGGGCAACAACGAGGTAAAGCCGTCGAGATAAAACTCCCGACGAATCCAATAACAGTTGTACTCGCCCGTCCAGCGCGACACATAAGGCAAACCGTAATTGGGACTTCCCATCGGGAAAACTGCTTCCTGCCACTCGCTATCATCGTAATCCATACGATACCAACCAGTAGCCGGAGCCTTCAAAGCATCGACAGCACTGGAAGTTTGCGAGGCAGCATCCTTGCAATAAATACGCCCATCCCACGGGACATCACTGCCCATTGGCAAAACCCATTCGGGTCCTGGGGCCGGAGGAGCTGTTGCAGTTGCCTGACAATTCGTAATTATGGCATCAACGAGCAATTGGCCTCGCGTATCATGACTGGAGAAAGTGAGCTCATAACGGTCGGTTCCCGCAAAGTCCATCAGGATGACACCCGTCGGTCCACTATGGGACCTAAGGTAATTCAACGCAAGTTCGTTGCACTTTTCAGCGCAATCAGCCACATAATGATTATTGATAATGTAGTTCTCCTTCGTGAAACCCGATGTGTGATTGATGTAGAACTTGCCTGTCGTACCAGCCATTGCCTCGCTCAAGAGGCGTTCTATATCAGCCTTCTTCTTGTTGAGATTATCCGAGGAAGCTGCGTTATAGATGTCCTGAATGCGGCAGGGAAGCTCATCGCCAAACTTGCCTCGATAGGTCATATCGAAGGTTGCGTTGTCTTGCCAACTATCAACCCTCACCGCACCATAGTTACTATCTCCCCAACTTTCACGGCTCAACACAAGCATCTTGCCACGCATCTGCTCGACAGTCAGGTAGGGATTGAGTTCCAGCAAACGAGAAGAATGGGCGTCCAACACCTGTTTCATCTTCTCGCCCCAATTGCCGTTGCCCAATTCATTCTTTAGAAAGACGATAAGAAACTCGCCCGGATGGTCCGCCAAAAAGCTGTCGTAAGTGTTGAAAATGCTATTCAGCGTCTCGCTCCCATGCGTTGAAGAACCATGATAAATAACCAGATTACTTCCATTAATGCCTGGCCGGAGGTCAAAAGCTCGCACGCCAAGCGAAAGCTGGTCCTTGATGGAATAGCGCTGACACTCGGCATTCCAACTAAATCCCTTAGTGCCTGCATCATGAGTTCCTGGGATGGAAAGGCTGCGCAACGGTGCTCTTCCTGGCAGAGAAGCCATCCAATTCTGGCGGTCAAGGTCTGCATAAACCTCAAACACAAACAGAAGAAGCAACACGCTCCACAAGTACCTAAGCAGCTTCATCCCAGTAACAAGACTTATCTTTGCTTGCGACGTGCCAGAGGGTCTCCCGTATTACTATCTTGGAAAGCCTGTTCCACCTCTGGAACCATCTCAAGAATCTTACCGTTTCGGCACACCACAAGGCTCTGGTTGGCAGCATGTGCTCGTTGCAAAAGGCGGATCTGAGCACGACGAACGCCCTCGTCTATGAGGCGTTGCATCTCGAGTATCTCTTTCTCTTTCATGCCTTCTCGCCCTCCTCCGGCTTGCCGTATTGTTCCTGAAGCTTTGCAAAAGCCTCTTCTTCATAAACCATTACCTTGTCTCCACCCAGCCCGGATGCGAGATGGACAGCAGGGCAGTCGCTATTATCATAGAGCGACCAGCTGTCCACAACCGGCATGTAGAGCTGGAACAGGTTGCTCAAACCTGCTTCGTAACGACGCAAAATAACGTCGGTAGGTATGTTGTGACCGCCCATCGCAACGCGTTTTGCCACTCGAGCAATGGCCTGTTCGGGCGTGCTCAACAGGAAGAAAAGCAGCGTCACAAAGTAGCCACGCTTCTGTGCTTGCTTGATGAGCTTCACGTACGACCGCGTCGCCAAAGTCGTCTCGAAGGCAAAGGTCTCGCCTTCTTTCAGGAGATAGATGATGCGGTCTATCATGAGTCGGCCAGCTTGAATGGCCACACCTTCGGGATTGAAGGGCGAAAGACCTGCTGCTATCTCGTCGGCATTGACGAATTCGCGGCAACCCAACATCTCCGGCAATACCGTGAACGAGGCAGTTGTCTTGCCCGCACCATTGCAACCGGCTATGATGTAAAGGTTCATTTTCTTCTTTTCCATATCTCTCTTATTTGTTTTTTCCTTTCTTCTTCATGTTTGGAATGGTCTCGCCCTTGAGCAAATCGGGTCGAAGCCTTTGTGTCCGCTCGATGCTTTGCTGCAATTCCCACTCCTTTATCAAGCGCTCGTTACCCGAAAGCAAGACCTCGGGCACCTTCCAACCCTTGTATTCAGCCGGCCTTGTATATACCGGAGCCGCCAAGAGATTGTCCTGAAACGAATCGGAGAGAGCGCTTTGCTCGTCGCCAATTGCTCCTGGAAGGATGCGAACGATTGCATCCGCCATTACGGCTGCCGCAAGTTCTCCTCCCGTCAAGACATAATCGCCAATGCTAACCTCCTTAGTTATAAGGTGTTCGCGAATGCGATAATCGATGCCTTTATAGTGTCCGCAAAGGATAATGATGTTCTCGCAAAGCGAAAGACTATTGGCCATCGGTTGGTCGAACTGTTCCCCATCGGGTGTCGTGAAGATAATCTGGTCGTAATGACGCTCGGCTGTTAAGGCTGAGATGCATCGGTCAATAGGTTCACATTGCATCACCATACCGGCGAAACCGCCAAAAGGATAGTCGTCCACGCGCCTCCATTTGTCCAATGTATAGTCGCGCAGATTGTGGATATGTATTTCCACCAAACCCTTCCTTTGTGCCCTTCCGACAATAGACTCCTGCATGAAGCCCTCAATCAGTTCGGGTAATACGGTTATGATGTCTATTCGCATAACTTACGTCACTTATTCGCAGATTCCAATTATCTCTTTAACGCTCTTGAAACCATGTTTCTCGAGGTACTCATTAATACCTTGAGCAACCTTGGCACTAATGGTCGGATCAAGGAAATTGGCTGTTCCAATCTCTATTGCAGAAGCCCCCGCCAACAGGAACTCTATTGCATCCTTCGCACAGCTAATGCCTCCAAGACCGATAACAGGCACTTGAACCGCATGAGCCACCTGGTAAACCATTCGCAAAGCAACTGGTTTAATACAAGGACCGCTGAGTCCTCCCGTTCCGATACTCAAGATGCGTTTACGCTTTTCTACGTCGATGGCCATTCCCATCAAAGTGTTTATGAGGCTAACTGCATCAGCTCCAGCATCTTGTACGGCAAGAGCAATGTCCGTAATGCTTGTAACATTTGGCGAGAGCTTCACGATGAGCGTCTTCTTGTAAGCTTCCCTAACGGCCTTTACGACACTCGACGCTCCTTCGGTCGTTGTACCGAAAGCCATTCCGCCATGTTTGACGTTAGGACAGGAGATGTTAAGCTCTATTGCTGGAATGCAATCGAGTTCATTGATACGAGCAGCGCATTCGGCATAATCATCAGGACTGTTACCAGACACATTCACAATCATGTTGGTCTTGATGTCCTTTATCTGAGGGTAGATATGCTGGCAGAAATAATCCACTCCCTTATTCTGAAGACCAACACAATTCAGCATTCCTTGTGCCGTCTCGGCCATTCTGGGATAAGGATTGCCTTCTCGAGGCTCGAGGGTAGTGCCCTTGACGATGATGCCTCCCAGCTGACTCAGGTCGATAAAGTCTTGATACTCTATGCCATAGCCAAAAGTTCCGCTCGCCGTAAGCACCGGATTCGTCAGCTCCAAGCCAGCTATTTTCACTCGCAAATCTGCCATCTTTGTCTTTCCTTTACAGTATCTTTGTCAACCACCCTAGTGTCGTTGCCAAACTTAATACGTGAACTTTATCATTTTAACACGTTAACTTTGCCAACTTAACACGTTAACTTTGCAATTTAACTACGCCACGTTTTGAGACTTTACCAATTCAGTTTCTCGACATCGAACACAGGTCCTTCCTTGCAGACACAAACATTTCCATCTTTCGTGTTTTCGACGCAGCAAAGGCAAGCGCCCAAGCCGCAAGCCATCACGTTTTCCAGGCTCACTTCACACGAGATTCGTGCATGTTTTGCATAGGAAGCCATTGCCAACATCATGGGTTTAGGCCCGCACACAGCAATGTTGTCGAACTTTTCTCGTTGCAAGATACTGTGCTGCGTAACGAAGCCTTTCTCGCCTTCCGAACCGTCTTCCGTGGTCACATAAACAGTCCCCAAAGCACGGTACTTGTCGAGCAAAAGCAGGTCAGACTTACTGCGAGCGCCAAGCAGAAACGTGGGGCGAACGCCCATCCGCAGCATCGCCTCTCCCATGAACAGGAGGGGAGCAACGCCAACACCGCCTCCAACGAGCAAGAACCTCTGTTCTACCGATGTGGGCATCGTGAAGCCTTTGCCAAGAGGCAAAATGACGTTCAACGTCGAACCTGGCTGTTTCAGCCAAAGCGACGCAGTTCCCTTTCCTGCCTTCTGTATCAGGAAACTAACCTCATTACGCTCATAATCAACATGATGCAAGCTGATTGGACGGCGCAGGAACGTCTCCTTGCTGTCGTCAATACGGAGCTGGGCAAACTGTCCAGGACTCATTTCCGGAAGAGGACCTGCCGGATTGGTAGCCGAAAGCAGGAGATATCGCTCGCTCAGCTGCTCGGCAGAGGTAACTCGAAGGTCCAAAACGTACTTCCTCATATACATTATTATATATAACGCGGTGCAAAGTTACGACAATAGCAAGAGATAAACAAACAAAACAAGCAAAAATGTATCGTATTATGCCTAAGCGTAACAGTTATGCGACAAAGTTATGGCTAAAAAAAAATCGGAACATAAAACTATGTTCCGACATTTTCATTGTTTAGGAGAGAATATCTCGTATGTTCCGTCGTCATAAAAGACTCTAATTTCTGCTATTTTACGAGAAGGTTTGTCAAATATTTTTCCTTCTAACGTCAAATTGGAAGTTTGAGGGGGCATCTGCTGAGAGGTTGCAAGATGATCCATGAAACCAGGTTGAATAGGCAAACCAGAGCCAGATGATGGCGCAATCTGTGATCCATCATTATTCGATTCGAATTGCGGAGAAACAGGAGCTGTAGAACCAAACATCTCGCCTTTTCCGTTCATCAGCCAATCCATATTAACCTCAGGAAAACGTTCATGAATGTTATTAAGGGTGTTAAGGGTCGGCTTGTTCCTGCCACTAAAAATACTCGATAGCGTTCCTGGCGAAATACATATCTCGTTAGCAAAATCCTTTTGCGACATTCCCATGTGTTTCATGAGAGCACTAATCCTGTCCTTCATAATATATAAGTGTATCGTTTTACGTGCCTGTTTGCATTTCTAAACCTGTGCAAAGGTACAAAATAAAGTTTAATCTACAAAACTTTTGCTTTGGAAATTTAAAAATTCATGCAGTTTTGCGATTCACAAAGCTGTATTTACAAAACAAAATTAGCTTGTAGCACAAACTAATTCTTCTTGAACAAAACCCTCTATCTGCCACAAAATCAGCTTAAAGTAAGTTTGTTTCGCAAAATTGCATATCATTCTGGGTTTTATAGCGTAATGCACGTGCCTGGCACACGTTCCTGGGCATCTTCAGGTCGGAAGTGGCACTTTTCCCCTGTTTTGTGCAATTATATTTCCATTTAATTTTAGCCAAACCGCATTATTTACTGGTTTTCAATGCAATAAGGCAACTGATTCGTTGTGCATAAGATTTCGCAGAAATATGCAGCGGCCTATGTTTTGATTTTGATATTGCAGTTTTGGAAACAAAACAGACGAGTATGGCATTAGGGAGTTTTGCAAATAGAATTGGTCGTTTTGTTTGGTTTTGTATGGAAATGTGCCTGTTTATGTTTCTAAATCCAAACAAGCTAAAAACGCGGAAAAACAGCCTAAATCACAAAAATCGACGTTTTTCGCGTTCTTTCCGACCGAGGGGAAGGTTGAGGATTTTCGTGCGATTCTCAGAAGGGCAGAATCCTATCTAAGGTGTTTTATTTCAGGGGATAAGGGCAGAAAACTGGCTTCGCGAGTCAAGACAGTTTTGGTGAAAATTAATGTAAAATAAAGAAGATTAGGTCCTGAAGAAGCTCTTCTTGGGGTGTTCTTACGCCCCCTACCCCCTTACTTTTGGCATCAGTTTTGCGAATTTCGCCCAAAATTTGCATTACCTTCACGCCGGAGTAGTTTCTTCGGGCTGGCCCGATGTCCATCCTGACCTTCCATTCTGTCTTCCCTAACCAGGCTGCTATACCGGCATCACTTTTGTCTGGAGCATAATATGCCAGCATAACGTCAGAAAAAAATGTAAATAAATTGGTAAGGGTTCTGGTGATGAAGAAACTGCGAGGGTTGCCTTGATAGTATTTTACTATTTGGTTTGCACGGAAGATGTTACGTTGCGCGAGAGCGGACTGCAGTTCGAAGTCATTAAAGTCCTTGCTCATGCCAGTCTGTTCCTCGACGAGCGAGGCCCCTACTACCCTATTTCCATTCAGAGCGAGGAGCAGTTTGTCCATTTCCGTGGTGAGTCGGCTCAGGTCGGAGCCTACATGCCCCGCAAGCATCTGAACGGCTTGGGGCTCGATATCGACATTATGTTTATGAAGATATTGCGAGATGAAGGGTGCGAGCTGGTTGTCGAAAAGACGTTTGCTCTCGAAGACGACGCCCACTTGCTGCATAGCTTTGGCAGCGGCCTTTCGTGCGTCGAGTTTGCCGTGTTTGTGGCAAAAGACGAGAACCGTCGTGGGAGTGAGGTGCTCGAGATATGCCTCGAGGCCATCGAGGGAGCGTATTGCTTGCGCTTCTCGCACGAGGACGACACGCTTTTCGGCCATCATGGGATACGCATGAGCCAGTTCGATCACCTTGTCTATATCGACTTCTGCTCCATAGACGATGTCGAGGTTGAAATCCTTCTCGTCCTCCGTCAGCACGGCATCCACGATGGCATCGCTCAGCTTATCGATATAATAGTCCTCCTCGCCCATCAGATAATAGACGGGAGCCACTTTCTGCGCCTTGAGGTCGCGCAGGATATCGTCGTATGTAATGCCCTTCGCAGCCATATTTAGTAGTCGAACTTCAGGTGCTTGACAGTCTTCTTGTCCTGTTTGATCATTTCGAGTGCCTGAATGCCTATGTTTACATGATCGACCACATAACCTGCCGTTACCTGACGGTCGCTTTCGCTCGTCTTCACGCCCTCAGGTGTCATGGGGTTATCGCTGACCAGAAGGAGTGCTCCCGTCGGGATGTGATTGGCGAAGCCACAAGTAAAAAGCGTTGCCGTCTCCATATCGACAGCCATTGCCCTTGTTGTGCGGAGATACTCCTTGAACTTGTCGTCGTGCTCCCAGACGCGTCGGTTGGTCGTATAGACTGTGCCAGTCCAGTAATCGAAGCCAAGGTCTCGGATTGTTGAGCTGACTGCACGTTGCAACATGAACGCGGGGAGAGCAGGCACTTCGGGTGGGAAGTAGTCGTTGCTGGTACCCTCTCCTCGGATGCCTGCAATGGGCAGGACGAGGTCGCCGCGTTGTGTCTTCGATGAGATGCCGCCGCATTTGCCCAGGAACAGGCAGGCTTTCGGCTTGATGGCGCTCAGCAAGTCCATGATGATGGCAGCGTTCGGGCTACCCATACCGAAGTTGATGATGGTGATGCCGTCAGCCGTTGCACATCGCATGTTCGAGGTGTAGGCGGGTTTTTCTATGCCGAAGTTGTCGCAGAAGATGTCTACATAGTTATTGAAGTTAGTGAGCAGAATGTATGTTCCGAAGCTCTCGAGTGGCATTTGCGTGTATCTTGGCAACCAATTCTCTACGATTTCTTGCTTTGTCTTCATCTTTTATGTAATTTTGCAGCAAAGTTACGAAAAAAATCGATATGCAGGTACTTAACCTTCCGAAAACTGAGCTTAAGGTCACGACAAAGGCCGGGAAACCTCATGTTTTTGACGTTTTGAGGCGGAAATATGTGGCTCTGACGCCCGAGGAATGGGTTCGGCAGCAGTTCGTCCACTTCCTGATTAGTCAGAAAGGCTATCCTGCAGAGTGCATTGGCAACGAGGTGTCCATCACCCTGAACGGCACGAAGAAGCGTTGCGACTCGGTTGTCTATGGCAAACAGGCTGAGCCACTGATGATTATCGAGTACAAGGCGCCCAATATCGACATCACTCAGCAGGTCTTCGAGCAGATAAGCCGATACAATATCCGGCTTCGAGTGAAGTGGCTCATTGTGAGCAACGGACTGCAACATTACTGTTGCCAGATAGACTACGAGAGCGGCACCTACCAGTTTGTCGAGGACATTCCGTCATACAACGACATCAAATAATCTCGGATAACACAGAGCCTTTCCCAAGGAAACATAAGTGTCCGAAAAACGCCCTATAGAGTAGCAACAAACGCCCTATAGGGGCGACTGGGGTCCGGAGTATGCTCCGGAGAAGCCACTGAATGTGGCTTCGGCCCCACAAAGGGGAGCGAGTTTCCACTCGCGACGGAGGAAGAGCCAACGCCCTATAGGGGAGTGACAGACATCCTATACCTTTTGCGTCAAACAGGTTGTCCTCGTCGGGAAACACCCCACGGCAGCTGAAAAAAGGAAGGCGTGCCCCTGTCTTTACAGAAGCACGCCCATATAGTTTCTCAAACGAGACTGGTCTTATTCCTCCTTCTTCTTCGAAGCACGCTTACGAGTACCCTTCTTTGCTCCTTCCTGAGCTTCTGAGGGCAGTCCGGCCAGTTCGCGGTCAATCATGATGCGGCCACAATACTCGCAAACGATAATCTTCTTGCGGCTACGGATGTCGAGCTGACGCTGTGGCGGTATCTTGTTGAAGCAACCGCAGCAGGCGTCGCGCTGAACAGAGACAATGCCCAAGCCGTTGCGACTATTGCGACGAATGCGCTTGAAGGCATTCAGGAGACGCGGCTCGATGGTGAGTTCCAGGTTCTTAGCCCTTTCGCGGAGCTTCTCCTCCTCAGCCTTAGTCTCGCTTACGATCTCCTCCAGTTCCTCTTTCTTCGTTTCGAGGAGCACTCGGCGGTCGTTCACGTCGAGGTTGCAACGCGTCATCTCGGCTGTCTTTGCCTCAACGAGTTCCTTAGCCTCGCGTATCTTCTTCTCGTGCAACTGGTTGTCGAGTTCGGCATACTCCACTTGCTTCGTCAGGCTGTCGTACTCGCGGTTGTTACGGACGCTGTCCATCTGCGTATTGTAACGCTCGATGTTTGCCTTGTTCTCGGTAATCTTACCGTTGCGCTCGCTGATTTCCTTCTTCAGCTCAGCAATGTCGTTGTTGATTTTCTCGATGCGAGTCGTCATACCCTCGATTTCGTCCTCCAGGTCCTGAACCTCGAGGGGCAGCTCGCCGCGCAGTGTCTTGATGCTGTCAATCTCTGAAAGCATGCTCTGAAGAGCATAAAGGTTCTTCAGCTTCTCCTCAACGCTGTAGTCAGCGGGGTCTTTCTTAGCTTTTTCTCTTGCCATAATGTTATAAGTATTTGATGGGATTGGTGCAGACTGTCGTCTTGAAGAGCGGCAGCCTTGCGCACCTCTCGCCTATAATTGAATTGAATATATCCATCGTGTATTGCTCGCTCTGATAGTGACCGAGCACACCAATCTGTATCTGTCCGTTGTGCCCGAAGTACTGATGATAGTGCATCTCTCCCGTCAGGAACGCATCTGCACCAACTCTCACAGCCTCATCCAAGAGGAAATCCCCTGCCCCGCCACAAATGGCGACGCTCTCTATGGGACGAGCCAACAACTCGTTGTGCATCAGGCACTCCACGCCGAAAGCCTGCTTCACCCTTTGCAGGAAAGCCAGCGAGTCTTCCCCTTCGGGCAGATAACCTATCACGCCCGAGCCAGCCTGCACCGTATGGGCACTCTGGCCGATGCCGACAGACACCTGTCTGGGCTGCAGCAGCACCACATCCACCAGCCCGAGTCGCTCGGCCATCATGTAGTTGACGCCATCCACAGCAGCATCCAGGTTGGTATGAGCCGAATAGATGGCAATGTCGTTCTGCACAGCCATACGCACGCAACGCTGCACCACATCCGCATCCGTCAGGTGCTTCAGGCCATGGAAGATGAGCGGGTGGTGCGACACAATCATATTGCATCCCAACTCCATCGCCTCTCGAATCACCTCCTCCGTGACGTCCAGGCACAATAAAGCCCCTGACACTTCCGCTTCTGTCAATCCAACCTGCAAGCCAGCATTATCGTAGCTTTCCTGCAAGGGCAGAGGCGCGAAATCTTCAAGGGCGTCGATAACGTCTTGAACTCTTACGCTCATACGAACAGTATGTTTTTAGTGTGCAATTACATACAATTGCGCTGCAAAGGTACGGCTTTCCAAGATAAAAACCAAATTTCTTTGCATTAATTCTTAATTTATTCGTAACTTTGCACACCCATATTATACATCCTCCTATGCCAAGCAGTAAATCATACTTGCCAGCCGAATGGCACGAACAATGTGCCGTGCAGCTCACATGGCCGCATGCCGGTACTGATTGGCATCCCATTCTGGAGGCTGTGAACCGCTGCTATATTGATATGGCGAAGGCTCTCTCTACGCGCGTACATATTATTATAGTAACACCCGAGCCTGCTCATGTTCGCCAATTGCTCGAAGAGGCCTTGACTACAAGGGAACTTACCCGCATCTCCTTCTGCAAAGCGCCGACCAACGACACTTGGGCTCGCGACCATGGCTTCATCACATTGCTTGCCAATGACGGCCCCCATCTGCTCGACTTCAAGTTCAACGGCTGGGGCGAGAAGTTCCCCGCCGAACTCGATAACGAGATTTGCCGAAGAATGGCAGAGCAGAACATCCTGAAAGGGACGTATGAATGCCTTCTCGATTTCGTCCTCGAGGGAGGAAGCATCGAGAGCGACGGCAAAGGGACCATCTTGACTACAAGCAAATGCCTGCTTGCGCCACATCGCAACCAGCCGCTCACAAAGGAACAGATTGAGGCTCGACTACTCGAAGCACTTCATGCGGAACGCATCCTGTGGCTCGACTACGGCTACCTCGCCGGCGACGACACCGACAGCCACATCGACACGCTGGCTCGCTTCTGTCCCGACGACACGATCGCCTACGTACAATGCCTCGACAAGGAAGACGAGCATTATGCTGAACTATCAAAGATGGAAGCACAACTCAAGGAGTTCCGGACAATGGAAGGCAAGCCCTATCGTCTCATCCCATTGCCCATGGCAAAGGCCGTTTACGATGAAGATGGTAATCGTCTGCCTGCCACTTACGCTAACTTCCTCATCACGAACGGAGCCGTCCTGATGCCCACCTATGGCGACGCATCGACCGACCCCAAGGCAAAGGAACGGCTTCAGGAAGCATTCCCTCATCACGACATCATCGGCATTGACTGCCAAACACTCATCATCCAGCATGGAAGCCTGCATTGCTGCACCATGCAATTTCCAAGAGAAGCATTATGAAGATAGGTATCATACAACAAAGCTGCACAGAAAGTGTTGCAGAGAATCGCAAGAAGATTGCGCTGAGCATCAGCAAGCTAGCCAAGAAAGGTGCAGAGCTCGTCGTTCTTCAAGAACTGCACGACAGCCCTTACTTCTGCCAGACGGAAGATGTGATGAACTTCCGCTATGCCCAGTCCATTCCAGGCGATGCAACCGAGTTCTATTCGAAGAAAGCCAGAGAGAACCACGTCGTGCTCGTCACGAGCCTCTTCGAACGTCGTGCCCCTGGTCTCTATCATAATACGGCGGTCGTCTTCGACATCGATGGCAGCATCGCAGGCAGATATCGCAAGATGCACATTCCCGACGACCCTGCCTATTACGAGAAATTCTATTTCACGCCTGGCGACATTGGCTTCCACCCCATCGAGACAAGCATAGGAAAGCTTGGCGTACAAGTGTGCTGGGACCAATGGTATCCCGAGGGAGCACGCCTCATGGCCCTGCAGGGAGCAGACCTCCTCATCTTCCCTACTGCCATTGGCTTCGAGAGCACCGACACCAAGGAGGAGCAGCAACGTCAGCGCGATGCTTGGATGACCATTCAACGCAGCCACGCCATTGCCAACGGCATCCCTGTCGTGGCAGTCAATCGCGTCGGATTTGAGCCAGACCCAAGCGGCGCGACTGGTGGCATCCAGTTCTGGGGAAGCAGTTTCGTGGCAGGCCAGCAGGGCGAACTACTCTATCAGGCTAGCGACACCAAGCAAGAAGCCGTCGTCGTAGATGTTGACCTGCAGCGCACAGAAACCGTCCGACAGTGGTGGCCCTTCCTGCGCGACCGTCGCATCGATGCTTTCGACGACCTCTCCTGTCGCTTCATAGAGACCCCCTAACCCCCTTTAGGGAGAATAAATCCTAAAATCGTAAATCGTCAAATCGTAAATATAAAAGATGTCCAGTACTCTTAGGTTTCAGATTGTAGGCGAGGCATTCAAGAAAAGGCCCGTCGAAGTACCCAACCGCAAGGAGCGTCCAAGCGAGTTCTTTGCCAAATACGTATTCAACCGGCAGAAGATGCAACAATACCTGCCAGCCGATATCTATAAGAAGATGTGCGACGTCATCGAAGGCGATGCCACACTCGACATGGCGACTGCCGATGCTGTGGCTGCTGGCATGAAGAAATGGGCGATGGAACTTGGCGCAACGCATTGCACGCATTGGTTCCAGCCTCTGACCGAAGGCACTGCTGAGAAGCACGACGGCTTTGTGGAGCACGACGGCAAAGGCGGCATGATAGAGGAGTTCACGGGCAAGCAGCTCGTTCAGCAAGAGCCCGATGCCAGTTCGTTCCCAAGCGGTGGCATTCGCTCGACCTTTGAGGCTCGCGGCTATAGTGCCTGGGACCCCACGAGCCCCGTCTTCGTATTTGGCGACACCCTGATGATTCCCACCATCTTCATCTCCTATACAGGCGAGGCCCTCGACTACAAGGCACCGCTCAAGAAGTCGCTCAAAGCCGTTGATAAAGCAGCAACAGCTGTTGCCCGCTACTTCTATCCCGACGTCAAGAAGGTCGTTAGCAACCTTGGCTGGGAACAGGAGTACTTCCTCGTTGATGAGGGACTCTATGCAGCCCGTCCCGACCTGATGATGACCGGCCGAACCCTGCTTGGCCATGACAGCGCGAAGAACCAGCAGATGGACGACCACTACTTCGGCTCCATACCGATGCGCGTCGCCGCCTTCATGAAGGACCTCGAGATAAAGTCTCTGGAACTCGGCATCCCCTGCAAAACACGCCACAACGAGGTAGCGCCCAACCAGTTCGAGCTGGCTCCCATCTTCGAGGAGACGAACCTCGCCGTGGACCACAACATGCTCATCATGAGCCTGATGAAGAAAGTGGCTCGCAAGCATGGCTTCCGCTGTCTCCTGCACGAGAAACCCTTCGCAGGCATCAACGGCAGCGGCAAGCACAACAACTGGAGCCTCTCCACCGACACCGGCATCCTGCTTCATGGCCCAGGCAAGACGCCCCTCGACAACCTGCGCTTCGTTACATTCATCGTCGAATCGCTGATGGCAGTCTATCGCCACAATGGCCTACTGAAGGCCTCTATCATCAGTGCTACCAATGTGCATCGTCTGGGAGCAGCCGAGGCACCACCAGCCATCGTGTCGAGCTTCTTGGGAAAGGAAATCAGCGATCTGCTCGAACACCTCGAGACGAGTACCGACGACGAGTTAATCAGCCTTTCCGGCAAGCAGACGCTCAGCCTCGACATACCGCAGATACCCGAATTGACGCAGGACAACACCGACCGCAACCGCACCTCGCCTTTCGCCTTTACGGGCAACAGGTTCGAGTTCCGCGCCGTCGGAAGCCAGCAGAACTGTGCCGCATCGATGATAGTGCTGAACACTGCAATGGCCGAGGCTCTGACGAACTTCAAGACGCGCGTCGATGCCCTTATCTGCGATGGTCTGGAGCCCATGAAAGCCATCCTTCGCATCGTTCGCGAGGACATCAAGACCTGCAAACCCATCCGCTTCGACGGCAACGGCTACAGCGAGGCTTGGAAGCAGGAAGCAGCGCGCAGAGGGCTCGACGTAGAGACCAGCGCTCCCATCATCCTCGACCAATACCTCAAGCCCGAGACTATCAAGATGTTCGAGGAGATGAACGTCCTGAGCAAGGCAGAGCTGGAGGCACGCAACGAAATCAAACTCGACACTTATATTAAGAAGGTTCAGATTGAGGCACGCATCTTCGGCGACATCTGTATGAACCACATCATACCCGTCGCCACACGCTACCAGACGCAGCTCATCGACAACGTGCACCGCATGAAGCAAATCTTCCCCGCCGAGGTTGCTGACCCCTTAAATAGCACAAACCTGAGCCTCATCAAGCAAATGGGCGAGCACAACGCGTTCATCATCGAGAACGTGGAACGCCTCATCGAGGCACGTCGCGTCGCCAATCGCATCAAGGACGGTCGTGAGCGCGCCATTGCCTACCACGATACAGTAGCACCCCTCATCGAGGAGATTCGCTACCACGTGGACCATCTGGAGCTTATCGTCGACGACGAACTTTGGCCCTTGCCAAAGTATCGCGAGATGCTGTTCATACATTAAAAAGACAACGGACTAAGGACAACAGATCTTTCTTGCGCTCAAGAGGTCTGTTGTCTTTTTTGAGGGCTCTACCCGCTTATCTTGTCTATCATGCCTGCGGCCAAACAAATGATTATAATGATTATAATGACAATCATGAAGCATAAGCAGGCCAACGTGAATCCGAGGAGGCACAACAGGCAGCTCTTCCACCAACTTATCCCCGTAAGTTGCTTGTAGAGGACAACGACATAGATTGTGGTGACAATCTTGAAGAACCAGCTCAGCACATTATCAAATCCTTCTATGAGGCAAAAGGGGAGCAGCAGCGTAGAGTACAACAGGGAGATGCACGAGTTGTAGATTTGGGCGTAGAACTGCTCGGTATCGTTTAGGGAAAACTGCTGCCCGTCGGGACGCTCTATCTTGTACCTCTTGAAGACCAGTCGGAAACTCGGCACGGCAAAGAGCGCAGCCGCCACAGTGCCGTAGAGCTTGTTGGAAGATATCTTGCCCATGATCTTGATGATGTGCTCAATGGAAGCGTACTCTAGGTCCAATTTGTCGGGGTCTATATCCTGGAAGGCTACCTCGTCGAAGATGGAAGAATTGATGCCCAAGAGGAACGAGAAGACAGCATAGGTCGTGAGGAGATAGACGAACAACTGCAAGGGATGGTAGTATCTGATGCGCTTGCCCAGCACATAGTCGCGTGTCATGTATCCGGGACGGATAATCAGATCGCGGCAAGAGCGCATGAACCTGTTGTCGCCCCCAACGAAGGGGCCTATCATATTTATCAGCATCTCGCTCAGCCGCAAACGCTTGGTCTCGGCCTTCTGGCCGCAGTTCGGGCAGAAATTGCCCTTGAACGTGTGACCGCAGTTAAGACAATGGGTCACCTGTTTTATTTTAGATCTTCCCATAATGTTTACCCTCAGAGGTAGGCAGAAGCATCTGACTGTTCGTCGTACGTGGTCTTTTCGGAGCGCAAAGTTACGAAGAAGAAAGCAAATGGCAAAATAATTCGGACAAATTAGTGCGCTACCACCCCATACAAGGCAGAAGAGGCAGTGAGATTGCCCATTGGATTGGTCTCCAAAACCGATGCGGCCATGCATTCCACGCAACGAGTCTAAGGGCTCCAAAGGGTGACACAAAACTTCACGTGGATAGTTTGAAAACTTCACGTGGATAGTTGAGGAACTTCACGTGGATAGTTTGAAGACATCACGTGCAACGTTTTCCCACACTCCATGCCAGTTCAATTTTCGCCCTTAAAGGCGTTTCCGCAATTCAGGCAAGTTGTTATTATTCTATCCAAGCCTCGATTTGATTAGGTCTGATACAGAACTTGACCTCTTTGCCTGCAAACTCGAGGGCATAGACGCGATTGGGGTCATCATGATAATGAGGGCGCGGGTCAGAAAGAAGTATCTCTTTCAGCATCTTAAGGTGCTCTGGGTCGAAAGTCTTCGTAAGTATCGAATTAAATGTAAAGGTTATCGATTCCAAGGAAAGATTCGAATTGAAAGTCTCTTCCGTAAAGCCCCCTGTAGCATCGGGATGACTATCGGTAAAGGCGAGATAGGGCTTGATGTCGAATATGGGGGTGCCGCTCATCAGGTCGGCGCCTTCAACCTCTATCACTGGTCCGTCGGGGGTGTGCAGGTTAATGCTGAGGATACGAACGGAAGAGAGCCCGATATTATTGGGACGATAAGGGCTTCTGGTAGCAAAGACCCCTACTCGCTTGTTGCCGCCAAGACGAGGAGGACGCACTGTAGGTCGCCACTTCATGCCCTCCCGTCGCGCCTCGCTAAAGTCCCACAGCAACCAGATATGGCTGAAGCCGTCCAAACCTCGCAAAGCCTCAGGGTCGCGATACTCTGGCTCGAAGACAATCCTGCCTTTCAGTCCCGCCACCAATCCGCTCTGGCGAGGGACGCCGAACTTTGTGGGGAAATCCGTCTCAATATGTGCTATGGGCTTCAATTCACTCATCTTCTGAATTCCTTATAATACAGCAATCCTGCGCTGGTTAGGCCGAAGGGAAATGCCATCCACACACCAACAAGTCCCCAGCCACAAATGAAGCCGAAGATATAGCCAAGTGGCAACGAGATGACGATATATGCGACGAAGGCTATCCATATCATGGGCTTCACGCGAGCCATTCCGCGAAGGGAATTGGCATAGGTGCATTGCAATGCGTCGCCAATCTGGAAAAGGAGGAAAGGTATAGTCATCATTGCCACGAGGCAAACGACTTCGGTATTGCCCGTAAAGAGCAAACCGACCTTATCACGCAACAGGAACAGCGGGAGACCTTCGAGGAGGGCAATGAACCAGCACAAATGCAGACCTGCCGCCGCAACTTTCCTTGTTTGCTCCACCTCGCCCGAACCTCTGTAATAGCTCACCCGAACAGCCACTGCAGCCGACAACCCATAATAGAGCATGAAGAAAAGCTGGCTGATGGTTATCATAATCTGATGTGCCGCCAAAGCCGTTGCTCCAAGCCACCCCACATATATGGCACTGAAGCTGAACGAAGCAGTTTCCATACCCAACTGCAATGCGACTGGCCATCCCATACGATGCAGTTCGCGTTGGTCAGCTTTCGTAATGCTTGTCTTGTGGAAGTCATCACGATAAAACCTGTAATGTTTCGTAAGGTGGAACACACCTGCCATCAGCACCAGCTGCAAGAGTCGGCTCAACAAGGTGGCAAGTCCTGCTCCCAGCAATCCCATCTCGGGCAATCCCCAATGGCCGAAGATAAGCAGCCAGTTGCCGAAGATATTGAGGATGTTGGCGATGAGCATTATCCACATCGGCATCGATGTGTCCTGTATGCCGTCGCTGAACTGCTTGTAGGCATTGAAGGCCATCATGGGTAGCAAGCTTAGCAGCAACAAGAACAGATAGGGGCGAATCAAGGGCAGGAGCTCTTGTGGCAACCCAAACCAAGGAAGTACAAGGAGCAACAGTCCTGCGAGCAAAGTCATCAGCAGACCAATACCAGAGCAAGCAAAGAGTCCGTTCCGAAGTTTGCCGGCAATATCATGCTCCCTACCCTCTCCCAGCAAAGCGCCCACAACAGGCGTCAAGCCGTAGGAGAAGCCCATACCACCCACAATGAGCAGGGCAACGATGTTATTAACGAAACCAGCTGCAGCCAGCTCGTTCGTTCCATAATGTCCTACCATAAGCGTATCGGCGAGCCCCATCACGATGAAGCTCATTTGCCCCATCATGATTGGCACGCCGATGCGCAAGAGGTCTTTATAATGTGATGTCTTTATGCGAACCACTTCACGTAGCAGAAGTCCTGACGATGAGGTAGTTTCTCATTCTTAGGATACAAGCGATAGCATACCTTGAAGCTGCCTGCATTGTCTATCGTGTGGGAACATGCAAAGGTGTATTTGTTGCCGTCGCTTCCCTTAAGTTCAAAGGGCGTAACCTGATAGACATGATCCTCGCCGTCCTTATCGGTAACGAGTGTCACGAGCTCTACACCAATTGCATTGTCCAAGCCAGCTTCATCGACCACAACCTCGATATTGTACTTCGTGCCTGCCTCGATGTTACCGCTATTAATGTCGTCGCTTCTATTGATGCTTACCACATTAACTGCATCCCAACGCTCAGCAACAGCTTCCTTCCAGAGAGCAATCTCCTTGGCAAGCTGATAGCTGCTCGCCTGCAACTGCTTTGAGCGTTCGCTGAGCTTGTTATAGAACCTCTCGTAGTAATCGTCGAGCTGACGCTTCATGGTGTAATGCGGAGCAATCTGTGCGATGGAGTTCTTGATGACCTTAATCCAGCCAGCAGAGATACCCTTCTTATCCTTATTATAATATAAGGGAAGAATCTCGTTCTCCAAAAGCGAGTAGATGGTTGCAGCATCAAGACGGTCCTGATACTCCTGGTTCTGATAGGTGCGCTGCTCGGTAAGAGCCCATCCTGCACCCTCGCGATAGCCCTCAAGCCACCAGCCGTCTTTCACACTGAGGTTGACAACACCATTCATCTCGGCCTTCTCGCCAGATGTACCACTTGCCTCCATCGGACGGGTCGGGGTGTTCATCCAGATGTCCACACCGCTGACGAGACGACGAGCCAGCAGGAAGTCATAGTCTTCCACAAAGATAATCTTTGCCTGGAACTCAGGGCGCTGACTAATCTCGTATATCTTCTTGATGAGACCCTGGCCTGCTCCATCGGCGGGGTGAGCCTTGCCGGCAAACAGGAAGATGACAGGGCGTTCGGGATTGTTCACAATCTTGCTGAGGCGCTCCAGGTCGGTGAAGAGCAGGTGAGCACGCTTGTATGTGGCAAAGCGGCGGCAGAAACCAATGACCAGAGCATTGGGATTGAAGCTTTCAATAAGCTTAACCACGCGCTGCGGGTCGCCTTGATTCTTCAACCAGGTCTCCTTATACTGCTCGGCGACATACTTGAAGAGTTTCTTCTTGAGAGCCTGACGGGTTTCCCAAATCTCCTCGTCCGGGCAGTTGTAGATGCCGTGCCAAATCTCTTCGTTTGACTGGTCGCTAAGATGCTTTGCATCGAAGTACTTGGCATAAACCTGTCGCCACTCCGTTGCACACCACGTTGGGAAGTGAACACCATTGGTGACATAGCCGACGTGGCTCTCCTCGGGATAATAGCCGTTCCAGATATTGTTGAACATCTTCTTGCTGACCTCGCCATGCAACCAGCTTACGCCGTTGACTTCCTGACAAGTGTTGCAAGCGAAGGTGCTCATGCAGAACTTCTCGCTATGGTCGTCGGGATTCGTGCGACCCATGCCGATGAACTCGTCCCAGCTGATGCCAAGCATCTGGGGATAGCCGCTCATGTACTTGCCAAAGAGGTCTTCGGTGAAGTAGTCGTGGCCGGCTGGCACAGGAGTATGTACAGTATAGAGAGACGATGCACGTACGATTTCGAGTGCTTGGTTGAAGGTGAGACCTTCGTGGATGTAGTCGCACAGACGCTGCAGGTTGCAAAGTGCGGCATGGCCCTCGTTGCAGTGATAAACGTCCTTCTTGATGCCAAGCTTCTTGAGCAGCAGCATACCGCCGATGCCAAGCAGAATCTCCTGCTTCAGACGATTCTCCCAGTCGCCGCCATAGAGGGCATGAGTGATGGGCTTGTCGAACTCGGAGTTCATCTCGTTGTCGGTATCGAGCAGATAGAGTTTCACGCGACCCACATTGACGCGCCAAACATAGGCGTGCACGTGATAGTTCATATAAGGAACGTCAACAACCATTGGCGTGCCATCTTCGTTCATCTGCTGTTCGATGGGCAGTGAGCCGAAGTTCTGCGCCTCGTAGTTGGCAATCTGCTGCCCATCCATTGCGAGGCTCTGTGTGAAGTATCCATAACGATAGAGGAAGCCGACAGCGCACATATCGACGTTGGAGTCGGAAGCCTCCTTCACGTAGTCGCCAGCCAACATGCCCAGACCGCCACTGTAAATCTTCAAGGCGGAGTGGATACCATACTCCATGCAGAAGTATGCTACAGACGGACGCTTGTGGTCTGGCTCTACATCCATATACTTACGGAACAGCGCATAAACATCATTGATGCGCTTCATCAGTTTCTTATCCTTTACAATCTCTTCTTTACGGCTAAAACTCAGGCGCTCCAGAAGTGCTACGGGATTGTGCTTCACGGCGCTGTAGAGTTCTGGATCGAGGTCACGGAACAGGTCACGAGCCTCGTAGTTCCATACCCACCACATGTTGTGAGCGAGTTCTTCGAGCTTACTGAGTTCGGCTGGAACACTGCCTTTAACGATGATTGGCTTCCAGCTGGGCTGATTTGCATTACTTGCTTTAATCTTCATATTCTTTATATAGGTTATTTGATTGTTCTTTCTTTTGCCTTTCGCAGAGCGAAGTCGTAGGCGTCGTAGTAGTATGTGATAAAGTTCTTCCAAAGGGCTTTCTCGGCGAGCTTGGCTGCACTTTGACGCACTTTGTCGATGGTTTTCTTGTCCAAAGCGGAATAGCGGGCAATGGTGGCGCTGACCTTTTCTGCCACTTCCTGGAAGTTATAGTCGTTTCGGGCGATAACTTCCACGCCGTCCTCCAGCTTGCTGTCGTGTCCGACGCTCGAACTTGCCCAGACACCGAAGCCGCTGAGGGAGGTTGTGATGCAGGGAACATGGAAAGCCACTGCCTCGAGCGGTGTATAGCCCCAGGGTTCATAATAAGAGGGATAGGCTGCGAGGTCGTCACCTATGAGGAGGTCGTAGTATGGCATTTGGAAGATGCCGTCGCTTCCGTCGAGATAACAGGGCACGAAGATGACCTTCACACGGCTATGCATATCGTTCTTCATGCCGTGGAAGCGCAGGAAATTGAGCACCGGGTCGTTCCAAGCCTCATGCAGGTTATGTGTGATGACGGGATCGGGCAACGGTTCGGTATATGTCCAGCCCAGCCTGAGGCGCTCTTGCAGATCGGTGCGTGGACTTTCCACCCAAGCCGGAACCTGTATGAGCATCAGGACGGGTCGCTGCAGGTCGCTGTCGTAGAGGCTGCGGTAAGCTGCCTCGAGGAAGACGTCGATGCCTTTGTTGCGGTACTCATAGCGGCCGCTTGTAGCGACGATGAGCGTGTCGTCGGTAAACTCGGCGCCTGTCAGGGCATTTGCTACCTGCAGAATCTTGGCTCTTGCCTCCTTGCGACGTTTGGTAAAGGCTGCTCCTGTCGGCACGAAGTCTGCTTCGAAACCGTTCGGCAGGATGACGTCGGGCTGCTTGTCGAGCAGTTCTGCACACTCGCGACCAGTGACATCGCTGACGGTCGTAAAGCAATCGACATTATGGGCTGTCTGGCGTTCTATGCTGTGCTTAGCTTCCATGTTGAGCTCGCCTGCCATTTGCGTGCCGTTGTAAGCCCAAAGGTAGTCATAGAGCGGCTTGTTGTTGCCAGCGATGCTACGGCCGATGCTTGTGGCGTGAGTAGTGAAGATGGTGGCAATCTCTGGCACATGCTTCTTGATGTAGAGTGCTCCGAGACAAGTCATCCACTCGTGAGCCTGATAGACAACCTGCTTCTTGGCACCGAGATAATAGTGGAAAAAGCTTTCCACCACAAGAGCTGCGGCTATGCTGAACATGTTTGCTTCGTCGTAGTCGCCGTAAGCATGAAGGCTGTCCACGCCAAAGTCGTTCCAGACTGAGCCGTAGATGTCATTCTTGAACTCGAAGTAGGGTTGGAAGTCAACAAGGACGACACATGGTTTGCCTGGGATGTTCCAACGACCTGTACGGACGTGAAGACCGCTTTCCGCAGCCATCTTCACCCAAGGTTGCCACATCGTCGCATCCTCCAGGAAGAGGGGATTTTCCTTCTCCTGCCAGAGGTCTGGACCGATGAAGAGGAGATTGTCGTGATACTGCTCTTGAAGAGTCTTGGCACGCGTCGAGAGCACCGTATAGATGCCACCCATCTTGTTACAAACCTCCCAGCTACTCTCGAAAATAAAGTCTGGTACCAATCGTTTTTCTCTCACTAACAACCTTCGTTTCCTTATTTCGCGCGCAAAGGTACAACAATTTATGTTAAAAAAGAAACCTTTTCTGCTTTTTATATATAAATGTATAGGGTTTGCGTTACAACATAACACTTTTTTCGCTATCTTTGTAGGAGTTTACAACTCCTTTATAGGGGAATGCGAACTCCCCTATAGGGGAATGACTAACGCCCTATAGGGGAATGAGCAACGCCCTATAGGGGAATGAAGACTCCCCTATAGGGGATAAATGGACACCGAATGAAGAAAATAGCTACACTTGCACTGATGTTTCTTGTCACCGCTGCCTGCATCGGGCAGCAGCCATGGAAACTCCAGCTGACAAGCCCCGAAGAGAAGATTAACCTCAGGCTCGACCTCTACGAGGAAAGCATCGAGGTGCCTGGCTTTGAAAGTTTCGGGCCGATGAACGGATACATGGATGGCAACATCTACGGCGTATGGTATGTGGTGGGCTTCGACATCAAGGACGATAAGCATGCCGCCATCACCATTGCCAACGAACTGGGAAGCGAAGACCAGAAGCTGACGCTAACTCAAGATTCCGACAGCACCTATCAGCTGAAGTTCGTGGGCTATAATGCCGTGAAGCGTGCTCAAGGAAAGAAGTTGGTGAAGATTCCTTCTGAGTTCAAAATGGAGATTCAGAAATGACGACTCGCAAGAAATACTTCCTCACTGCTCTGGGCGGCGCTCTGTTCGGCATCGTGCTCGTGCTGGCTGCACTCTATACGAGCAATGTCACCTCGACGAACGAGTCGTGCAGGGCTTGTCATGTGCATCCCGAGGCTGAGACAAGTTGGAAGCAAAGCAAGCACTTCATGAACCAGAGCGGTGTGCAGACGGACTGTGCTGCATGCCACCTACCACCAGCTGGCACGCCCCATTACTACTGGGCAAAGGTCAAGATTGGTCTGCACGACATTTGGATGTACCTCACCCACGACAAGGAGGACTTCGACTTCGAGTCGAAGCGGACCGAGGAATATGCGCCCAGCATCGTCTTCAACAGTTCCTGCAAGAAATGCCACGCCAATCTCTTCCCTGAAGGCATCACCGACGATGGCGTCGCTGCACATCTCTATTACGAAGAGAACGAGGAGAAGCTGGGCTTGCAATGTATCTCGTGCCATCTCGATGCCGGACACTTCATCGCGGGCTACAAGCACGAGAAGATGACGACGGCACCTATCGACACGACTGGACCGGTCTATACGGAGCCGGCCTCTGTTACGAGTTTCTCGAACTTCACGGAGACGATTCCTGGCACCCGCGCCTCCATCAACATGATAGCTGTGCCAGGCGGCAAGTTCACGATGGGTAGCAAGAAGGGCGACAAGTTCAGCCGTCCCGATGAATACCCGGCCCACGAGGTCACCGTCTCGCCATTCTTTATGGCAGAGGTCGAGGTGACGTGGAATCAATACTGGGCATTCTATGTCGAGACGATGTCGGAGGGACGCACGAAGCCTGAGGTCATCTATGCCAACAACAGCCGTCCTGATGTGGATGCGGTGTCCGGCCCTACCCCACCATTCGGCATGCCCGACCAGGGCTGGGGCATGGGAAACCGTCCGGCCATCACGATGACGCACTACGCGGCTGAGACTTTCTGCCAATGGCTCAGCCTGAAGACCGGCCGGCACTATCGTTTGCCAACGGAAGCCGAATGGGAGTACGCAGCTCGTGGCGGCACGGACACGCCTTACTTCTTCGAAGGCAAGCCCTCTTCCTACTCGAGCGAAGGCCTTTGGAACAGCATCTTCGGCACCGACACGACGACCATCAATCGCTACGCCATATACGCCCTCAACAGCAAGAACCGCACGCAGGAACCGTCGCGAGTCGCTGCCAATCCATTCGGCCTGCGCAACATGCTGGGCAACGTGATGGAGTATTGTCAGGACTGGTATGCCGAGGATGCCTACAAGAAGGCTGGCGCGAATGCCATCGACCCGAAGGGACCTGCCACGGGCACGGACTATGTGGTGCGCGGCGGCTGCTATCACGACGATGCCAGCGAGCTGCGTTGTGCTGCCCGACGCCATAGCGACTACGAGGCTTGGCTCAAGACAGACCCGCAGAACCCGAAGAGCATCTGGTGGCTCAGCGACATGAAGGGCATCGGCTTCCGTGTCGTCTGCGAAGACTTCACCAAATAGCGTAATAACGAAATAACGAAATAACGTAATAACGACAAAAGACAGAATTATGAAAGATCAATCCATGAGCAGACGCCGCTTTCTGACTGGTGCTGCTGCTGTTGGAGCCGCTGCTGTGGCTGCTCCCGCAATCCTTGCCAGTTGCTCTGGCAAAGATAAACTCACGCCTCTCAAGAAGGAAGGCGAATACTATGTGCCCGAACTGCCCGACAAAGCTATCGACGGACCGGAGCTGAAGGTCGGCCTCATCGGTTGTGGCGGCCGCGGAAGCGGTGCCATCATCAACCTGCTCGACGCTGCCGACAACATCAAGGTCGTGGCTCTGGGCGATGTCTTCGAAGACCGCCTGAACGATGTTCGCAACCGTCTCATCAACGAGCGCGGGCAGGAGGTTCCTCAGGAGAACTGCTTCATCGGCTTCGATGCCTACAAGCAGGTCATCGACGCTGGCGTCGATATGGTTATCCTCACCACGCCTCCCGTCTTCCGCCCCGAGATGTTCAAGTACGCCACAGAGAAGGGCGTGCACTCCTTCCTCGAGAAACCCATCTGCGTTGATGCCAAAGGCTATCGTTCCGTTATGGCAACGGCTAAGCAGGCGCAGGCTAAGGGCTTGAGCGTCGTAGTCGGCACGCAGCGTCACCACGAACGTCGCTACGTGGAGGCCAACAAGCAGATACAGGCAGGACTCATCGGCGAGATTACCGGCGGCAATGTTTACTGGAACCAGGGCATGCTGTGGTATCGTCAGCGCGAGGCAGGCTGGACAGACATGGAATGGAACATCCGCGACTGGGTGAACTGGAAGTGGCTCTCGGGCGACCACATCATCGAGCAGCACGTCCACAACATCGACGTCTTCCTCTGGATGAGCGGCTTGAAGCCCGTCAGCGCAACGGCATTCGGCTCACGCCAGCGCCGCGTAACAGGCGACCAGTATGACTTCTTCAGCACCGACTTCACAATGGAGAACGGCATACACATGCACTCAATGTGCCGCCAGATTGACGGTTGCAGCAGCAAGGTGAGCGAGTTCATCCAGGGCACAAAGGGCAGCTGGGACAGCGAGACGAACGAGATAAAGGACCTCGATGGCAACGTCATCTGGAAGTTCGACGAGGAAGCAGTACGCAAGGAGTTCCAGCAGTTCGACCCCTACACACTGGAACATGTCGATTGGGTGAACCACATCCGCAAGGGCACTGCCCACGAGGAAGCCACCGAGAACGCCATCTCTTGCATGGCAGGCATCATGGGTCGCGAAGCTGCTTACACAGGCCAAACCGTCACATGGGACGAGATGACACAATCGCCGCAGGACTTCCTGCCCGAGAAGCTTGAGCTTGGCCCCCTCGACCTGGCAGCCATGACTGTGCCAGTGCCAGGGAACTAAAGAATAGGCTTAATGGGCTTTATGGGGCTAATGGGTACCTAAGCCCATAACTCCCATAAATCCCATTAACCCCATAAAACCCATAATCCCCATAAACCCCATTAACCTCATTTCATCACAAATGCAACGACGTAATTTCCTTATAAGCTCTATGGCCGGAGCAGCTGCGGCTGCGCTGGCCCCCAGCACGATGCTAGCTTCTTGTGCCCCCAAGAAGGACGAGAAGAAAGGTGCAAACACCCCCCTCAACCTCTGCTTCCAGGAAGGCATCGCCCTGGGCGAAACACTTCAGGAGAAGCTCGACTACTGCGAGAGTCTGGGCGTAACAGGTTTCGAGGTGGGCGGACGCGGCTTGGCCGGTCGTGTGGACGAGATAAACAATGCCCTGAAGGGACGCAATGTCCGCATGGCAGCCATCTGTGCCGGCTTCGACGGATTCATCCTCGCAGAGGACGGACAGAAGGACGAGTTCGACCGCACAATGCGCGAAATCATTGAGGCTGCAGGCAAGATTAACTCCTGCGGCGTCATCATGGTGCCCGCCTTCAACGGACAGAAGCCTTGTCGCCCACACACCATGGACACCCGCAACTACCTTTGCGAACAACTCCACGAGCTTGGCGAGTTCGCCTTGCAATGCGGAACTACCGTCATCCTTGAACCCTTGAACCGTGGCGAGTGCTTCTACATGCGACTCGTTGCCGATGCAGCTGCCATTGCTCGCGATGCCGACAGCAAGGGCGTGAAGTGCATGGGCGACTTCTGGCACATGCAGGAAGAGACCTCCGACTATGCTGCCTTCATGGCTGCAGGCACGGAATACTTGCAGCACGTACACATTGCCAGCCGCGGACGACGCAAGACGCCAGGAGAGGACGGTGAGAAGGACAACTATCGCGATGGCTTCCGTGCCCTCAAGGAACTAGGCTATCAAGGTTTCGTCAGCTTCGAATGCGGCTGCGAAGGCGACCGTGCAGTAGTCCTGCCCGCAGCAGTCGAGCTGCTTCGCAAGCAATGGGACGAAGCATAAAGGCAGCCCCTTCAAGCAAAGAATACTAATTCCTTAAGTAAAGAACATTAATATCCTGAGCAAAGAAGGCTAACACCTTGAGCTAAGAAGACTAATTCTTTAAGTAAAGAACACTAATACCCTGAGAAAAGAGGTATTGGTGTCCCCCAAAACTCGGCACGCCATCTTTTCTAATGTGGCGTGCCGAGTTTGTAAAGATGGCACGTCGAACTCACAATGATGGCACGCCGAATTCACAATGATGGCACGTCGAATTCACAATGATGGCACGCCGAATTCACAATGATGGCACGCCGAATTCACAATGATGGCACGTTAAGTTGAAGAACTTAGCGTGCCATCTTATTATATCGAACTATTTATATCAGACTGTAAGGATAAAAAAAAAAGTCTCCGACGAATCGGAGACTTTAGTATTTAGGCTGTAGAATGATTACTTAACAGCAACCTTCTTACCGTTCTGGATGAATACACCCTGCTGAGCCTTGCTTACGCGCTGACCTGCGAGGTTGTAAACGGGAGCTTTGCTGTCCTCAGCATTGATGCTGTTGATACCAGTACCACCGACAGTAACCTTTACAACAGCTGTCTCATGACCTGCTGACAGGTTTTTCAGAATACCCTTATCGCTGGGGTCACCATTGATGATAAGATCAGTAAGCTGAACTTCATATTCACCATCAGCAACACCTTCATCAACAGTAATAGGACATGTGAGAAGAGCGCCATCGGTACCCATAAAGGCATTATACTTTACAACACCTTCAACCTTACCAGCAGTAGCTTCCATAATGCCGCCGAACGTGAAAGCGCCGCCTTGCTTCTTTATCTCGAACAAGTCTGCATAATCCTTTGCATCAATCTCTTCGCAAGCCTCTTCGTACTCGTCCTCGTCAATATCGCCATTGTCGAGTTCTTTCTTCTTATTAGCCTTCATAATAGCCTTTGCAGTAGCAAGATCCAGACGGTCAGTAACCATAGTATATTTGCCAACAGTTGTTGCCATCTTAATACCTGTGGGATTTGAAACCTTAAATGCAATACCCACAATCCTGGTATCTGTATTCCTCAGACAAATCTGAGCAGTAGCAGAAGAGCCAGCCTTAACTGTTACATCAGGGACATAGATCTCGTTTTCGTAAGTTTGTGCCATTGCTGCAGCGCCGCACAGCAAAGCAACCATCAACATGTAAAACTTTTTCATTGTTTTTAAGTTTTTAAAGTTTATAATTATTGTATTATTTTTCTAAGAATCTGTTATTCTCCAGCCATAATAATCAAGATAGACTGGTAGTCAGTGAAGTCAACCTTACCATTATGATCAACATCTGCAGAAGCATCATACTCGTCGTTTGCCATAAGGGTCAGAACACTCTGAGCATCTGTAAAGTTAACCTTGCCATCACCAGTAACATCACCTTCGATTACAGGAGCAGCACCTTCTTCGATGGTCCAAACGTATTCATTGGCAGTCTTCCAATGGTAAGTTGTTCCATTTACTTCTGTAACATCAGAATTATTTACAACAACAGCGTAGTCATTAGGCACGACTTCAGATGCAACCTCTACATCGAAAGTAGCAACAGCACCTGCTGTACCTGTCAATGCGATACCCTCTTCACCCTCACAGAAGAATGTAACAGTACCGTCACCATTTACTGTAGCAACAACATTTGCATTGTAGCCTTCGGGATAGCGGCCATCAACAATAGCAAATGTACCTTCCTTGTAAGTCACGCCTTCGGGGAGAGTTACAAGACACTGCCATGTAGTAACAGCATTCTTGTTCTCAAGGTTCAAAGTCAGAGTTGCTGTTTCACCAGTCTTACCATTTGCACTTGCAGTCACTTTCATCTGATAGTAAGATGCCAATGTTGCCCACATAGATGTCATAACAAAGAATGACATGAGGGAGAGTAAAATTCTCTTTTTCATAGAAATTAGTTTTTTGTTATTAGTTATTAAATAATGTTTACTCGTTTTATACTTTTCTGCTGCAAATTTAGTGCTTTTTTCATAACCACCAAAACTTTTTCGCTTTTTTTTTCATCTTTTCTCGAAAAAAGTTGGCCTTTATTGAAGAAAAACCTGCAAAAAGGGATTCTTTGGCCTTCTTTTAGCGTCTTTTGATACCTTTTCCCTTCTATACCTTATATTATATTATATACCTCGTGCTCGGAAGATGATGTCGCGTGCCTCCGTCACCTCACGGAACTTCTTTTCTGCTTCTTCTTTGGCTGCTTCGCCTTGTGCCTCGACCCGATCGGGATGATAGCGAAGAGCCAACTCACGATAGGCTTGCCGCACCTCGTCGTCTGTGGCAGTCTCGCGTATGCCAAGGGTTCGATAGGCTTCCTGCAAAGTTACATCGACATATGGCTGCCACTCGTGCTCATCTTTCTGGTAGCCAGAGAAGTCGTCCGTGCCTTTCTGGTAGGTAAAGTGAATGGTGGGGCGTCGATACATAGAATCGAGCAGCCAGCCCAGCAGGAAGCCGAGGATGAGTCCACGACCTCCTCCCATTCGCCAACCTATAAGGGCAAAGATGAGTCGAAAGTTAAGCAGGCAAGACATTTATTAGTTAAGAGTTAAGAGTTGAGAGTTAAGAGTTAAGAGTTAAGAGTTATCATAGGGTCTGCCTTAGTTTCTCGGAGACGTCGGGGACAGGAATGGCTTCATACTCTCCGTCTTTAAGCCAGATGATGCGGCGAGAGATGATGGGTATGCCAATATCCTCGAGCATGAGAGCATAAAGGCTGAGTTGTATGGTGTAGAGCGAGAGGTCCTCCTCCGTCATGTCTGCAAAGGGAGAACTGAGCACTCGACCAAAGCGGCGATTGTATTCGTTGGCAAGATTGGCGTTGGTCTTATAGTCGAGCACCATGAAGCCTGCTGGCTGGCCGTCGCTTCCGTCGTTGTAATAAAGCATATCGAAGGTGCCTGCAAGCTGCTGCTTGAGGTTTCGCTCCTTGGAAGGATTCTTGCCGCTATACACTTGTGCCTCATTAAGGACGAGATGCATACTGCTCGGCATCTCGTTCATGAACTTGAGCACAGCCTCTTCCTTAGGATGGATAGGAGCAAGGAAGCCGTACTGAGGCATGTATTGCCTCTGCATGGAGGGGCAGATTCGTTCTGGCATTCCTGCTCTGAGATAGCCAAGGCTCTCTCCATAAGCATGCGTCTTAGTGCCAAGGGTTGTGGCTCGAAAAGAGTTCTGCCGCCATTGCTGTATCCAATACTCAGCAGTCTGGCCACGCTTCTCGGCATAACGCTTTGCCTGCAACTGCTCATTGAAAGGCTCACGGATGAAACAATGGGTAACATTCGACACAGAAGGCAAAGTCTTGTCGTGCAACACATAACGATGCCCTTCAGGATAAAACTCGAGGTCCTCGAACTCGCCGAGGATCTTCTTGCGTGCTGCTGTCACCACTGCTGGCTCGCCAGCCACAGTGAACCATTTCTCATTTACCATTTAAGATCTTCTTTCCCTGACTGATGTTTATGCCTCTTTGCATTTTTGCCAAACGCTGACCTGAAAGATTATAGATGGTATCATTAACGCCATTGAAGACATTAAGGTTGTTGATGCCGGTCCAATCACTATCAGGACGAGGGACGCCTACCACAGCATCGCTATATGTAGGACGGAACTCGGAGACCTGTATTACATTGTTGCCACCACCCTTGCGTGCCGTCACCTCCCACTTGAAGCTCTGATAAGCCTTTGTTGTCTCAGACGGAAGCGTATAGGTATAAGTTGTGAAGTTCACATCCTGAAGCTTTGTGTCGTTGGTAACGGAAGCGATTACCTCCCAAGAGGCATCGTTCACACCTGGATTGCTGTCGGAAGTAGAACCATAGAACGTCCACGACTTAGGATTGCGACCTGTGTACTGGGAGTTGTCGTTAGCCGTCGTAATCTTGTAGCCCGTCACATAGATGGGATGTGAGGCGTGGAAGATGGCATACACAGGATTGCCTTCGCCACCATTGAGACACCACTTTGTCCCAGTATTGCCGTCAACGAGTTTGTCGTAGTTCTCGCCCGAACTAAAGCCTGCCGAGCCATCATCCGGCATAAAGAAGACATCTACTGCAGCCCGCTCATATTCCTTAGCCTTTTTCGGTCCATAGAAGACCTGGTTTGTGCTTTGAGCAAGGTTGTCCAAGTCTGCTATGCCTCCAAGCGGCACATATACCTCAAGACTGGACTTCAGCATCTTGCCATTGCAAACGGCTGTCACTTCCTCTGGTGTCATGCCTGAACGCCAGAAGAACAACTCGCTAACCTCACGATTATTGTTCTCGTCGCCAAGGCTGACGGCCTCTATCTTTGCCAGACGCTCCCCTATCTCGCCAGCCTTTGTCTTGTCAACATATAGAAGTGTGCGACGCTGCGCATAATAACTCGTCAGGGTGACGTGATGCCAATTGCTATCATTGATCTTCGTGGTAGAAGTGATTGTCGAACCTGTTGGCGAAGTATAGGTAACGGTTCCATCTTCATTCACACGAACGACAGCTTGCTCTGTGCCAGAAGCCTGAGTAAGGCAGACAACCTGTCCCTCTGTTCCTTTGAGTCGAACTGTGATGGTGAAGGGATGAACTGTTTCTTCAGGTTCGAAGTATATCTCGTTACCAGCTTCGATAGTCATGCTCTTCGCACGATTACGCACAGGTTGTGGTTTGCCTGCCTTGAGAGCATCGTAGAGGGAAGGCACCATCGCATACATAAACTCAGCGTGGCCAGCCGTATTCTGATGATAGGTATCGGCAACATAACCGTCTGCCCATTGTCCGTTGCCTTTGTCGATAGAGCCCAGCACATTGGTCGAAGGAACATCCCACTCGTGGATGAGCAGGTTGAGCTGCTTCACGTAATAGTAGTCGTCGTCGTTGTAGTCGCTACGAGTATAGTTGTTCATCACCATCGGAATCTTTCCGTCTGCGCGTACCTTTCTTATTAATGAAAGCATATTGTCGCGCCATTGATTGAAGACGGCCTGCTGGTTGCTTGCACCATGAATGCCTTCGTTACCAAGCGAAAGACCGAAGATGACGTAACGGCCAAAGTCGCGAATAAGGTCGTCATAGCGGTTCAGGAGGTTAGTTGTTGTGTTGCCTCCGATAGAGACATTAGTAGTGTAGAAGGGATTCTCACTCCTGCCTTCATTATGACGAGCGATGAGTTGCTGACCATAAAGGTAGCGATAGCCCTTCCAATCTGTAGCGCCTTGACCGTTAGCCACTGATGAGCCGAAGACAGAGATGCGGTGTTCGTCGATTGGAGCACTGATGTCGTACACCATGTTCTTCATATCGACGGTAATGGTATAAGTGCCAGAGTTCTGATAGATGTTCTCCACACTTTGTCCCTTCTCTGCTTCTCCGAGCACATATCGTGTGGCTGCTCCTTGCAAACGCTTGATGGCATAGGCATCGTCATTGTTGAGGGCGAAGTACATTGTCTTGTCAACCCATTGCTGAGAGGCTGTTTCCTGAAGTGTAACCTCTCCCTCGAAGACGCCATCACCCTTGTAGGGAATGACGGGACTGCCTGCTCCCATATTGCCACGAATGTTCATCGTGACAGGAAGAACAGTGTAAGTGTTATCGGCAGTATTGACTGTGATACGAGCCACACAGTTTTGAGCGACTGAGAATGGTGTGCTGCCTTCAACACTGAAAGTGCCGTTGCCATTGTTGGAAAGCGTAATCGGTTCGCCATCCACTGTGCCAATCAAGTTGAAAGTGCCTGCATTGAGACGGGCATAAGCCTCATAAACATTATCTTCAAGCTTCTTGAAGGTCACATCTTCCGCATTTCCACTAAGAGAGAGACCACTGAATACGAGCGGTTCTTCTGGGCGAGTTCCACCCTCGTACTCTTCTATCCGCATCGCATTGATGTGTGCCATACCAAAGACACGCTGGTAAGTGATGAAGATATTGCCATCCTTGTCCGGATAGATGTAGTCGCTCTGGAGGATGTTACTCAGGTTGCCGTGATAACCTTCGCCTCCTATATCGGAGCCAGAAGTTGTTTGTCCGCCGGTCCATGTATGCTGACCCTTGATGTTGTAGAGTGTTGCGCGATTGTCGGTATGATTTCGCGAACCATAAATGAAGAAGCGATAACAGTGGTTGACATTAAGCTTCGCAATCTTGAAGGAACGGACTTCGCCATTATCCGTAAAGACATAGTCCTCAGTAGCGGTCTTTATAGCGAGGTCTCCGAGGTCGTCTGCAGAAGGATTATTATTGCCTCCTGCATCGACACCATTGGTGTAGGTCTTCTCCACAACATAGAATCTTGCTCCTGTAGCAGTGTATTCACTGTTTCTGATGCTGACAACCTTGTTTGCTGCGATAGCATTGCTGGTAGAAAAACCTGATGTGATATTGTTCCAACGATTGCCGTTAGCATCTGTTCCGCTTGTTTGATGTCCGCGAGTATTGTTGCTGGTCTCACCGAAATCGAAGTACATCTTCTGCGTCAAGGTGAGTTCCTGATTGGGACGCTCCACGCCAGACACTTCCTCTATCTTCATGCAATTGAGATAGACCATGATGCCTGAGCTACGCTTAATGATGGTGAGGTCGATGTTGCCGTTCTTGTCTGGGAAGATGATGTCTGAGGTCAGGACATTGTTATTGTTGCCGTTGTAGCCTCCATTGCCTATTCCTGTGCCAGACATCGCCATTTCTTCTCGCCAACAGTTCTCGCCAGTCAAGTCGAAATAGGCTGCTCTGGTATCTGTTGCAGTACGAGAGCCGAACATATAGAAGCGGTAGCCCTTGCTGAGGTCGAGTCCCTTGAAGTGAATCACGCCATAGTCCTGACCGCCTTCCAGGAAGATATAGTCTTGCGTTGCACTCTCGATGGCGAGGTCACCAAGCAGCGAAGCCGATGGATTCTGCAAGCCGCCATTGGTATAGCCATTCGTCGAGAAACGCGACGAGAGCTGCAACTTGCAATCCGTCGTCGTATTGCTGGAGGTCACAAGACTGATGGTCTGGGGATAGGCTTTGTCTGGAGCACCCGTTCCCTTGCCGAAGATATTGTTCCAATAATGTCCGTTCTTGTCGGCTCCGACAGTCTTGTAGCCCTGACCCGACACGTTGTTCTGTCCGTAGTCGATGTAGAAGGTGCGTTCGACAGTCTGTGCTTCAGCACACAGCATGCTTGCAAACAAAGCGAGTACCAACAATGTGTGATTCGTTTTCATTGGTTTGAAAAGATTGTATCCTGTTAATAATCGCTGCAAAGATAATACTATTTTTTGTAACTTGCAAGCAATCCTCAAAAAACTACGCTAGTGAAGTTGCAAAACTTAACGTGTTAAGTTGACAAAGATGGCACGCCATCTTTGCGAACTCGGCACGCCATGTTTGCGAACGCGGCACGCCGTGTTTTCAGAGTCACTTAACCTTGAACTTCTCGCCAGCAGTATTCGACTGGAATTCAGGTGCATAAAGGCATGTCAGACGGGCTGGAGGCAAGAGGAAGTTGCCGTCTCGACTCACAATCCAATCCTCTTCAATAACATAGGTTCCTCTTGGCAGTCTGTCCATGAAGTACTCCGTGCTGGCATCGTGCATCGCTTGATAATAGCCCAAACCGCTTTGCCAACGATAGCCCGAAAGTTGCTGAGCTGGTTCTGTTGCTGCAGGACGAGGAGCCCTCAAACAAACATATTCGTAATCTTTATCTGCAGTAATCGTGTAACGGACGTGGATGCGGTCGCCCATTGACCATTGACCATTGACCATTGACCCATTCCTATTCTCTATAGATATTTCTCTGCGAATGGTCATACCTTCGCGATGATGCTCCACTTCAGCAGCAGGAAGTTGGTATTGAGCATAGACAGAACCCCAAGCCAAACTGCCCTCACCACCTTTTTGCTCGATGTGAAGTTCCTTCGGCTTCGAGATGGATTCAATGCGTTCGCGAACATAACCTGTGAAAGGTTTAGGCGGCTCGAGCTTTTTCACTTGGTTGTTGTAAGAGACTTGACCGCTAAAAGCTCCACCTTCACTATGGAGAGGGGTCTGCATCAACGCATAAATCGCATCAGCCGATTGTATTGGCTGCTCCCATTCCTGTGTTCGTTTCTGCTGGATAAGCCATTCTGCCATCTTGGCGAGCAAATCCGTCTCTTTCGGTTCGACAGTCTGAACGGCTTCCATCAAGTTGACATGAGTCTGGACTTTGCGGTCGATACTGGTGAAGCTACCTCCTGGATAAGCCAGATACATACCATCTGAATGACGAAGCAGCTCGTGGATGCGAGGCATCAAAGCCTGTGCCTTCTTATCCTCTCCTGCCCTCTTCAGCACGATTGCAGCAAGGGCTCGAGGCTCTCTGTCGAGGTCTTCGGCTTGCTTCTTCAAGAGAGAAAGCAGGAAGTCGAAGTCCTCTCCCTTTACGGGAGAGTTAGAGAGGGTCTTCCTATACATTATATATATATATAGGTAACGAAGTTCGGAGAGGGACAGAGTCGGATTCTTCTCTTTGCGCAACGCTTCCACCTCTTTATGCATGTCTTTTTCGAGGAAAGACATCGCTTTGTCGAGGATTTGGCTTTCTGGAATCGACCATTCACCCTTGATGGCTCCAAGCCTTACCAGCAGCGAAGCGACTTGCGAAGTCATCCAAACGCTACCGCTCATGCCTGGGAACCAACCGAAAGAGCCATCCTGACTTTGTCTTGCAGAAAGGGCTGAAAGCATTGTCATCCGTCTTTGTTCCTGATCCATCTCAGCGAAGAGCGAAGCCAAACGTTGCCGACTTGCCTTTTGTTGCTGGGCTTCGAGCATCCAAGGCGTCTCGTTGAGGAGGATGTCAGCCAGTTGTTGATTCTTGACAAGCGGACTCTCCAAAGCCAATGACTTCTCGTCCTTTGCCCAAGTATCGATTGCTTTGCGAACATTCGGGTACTTATGAGCGATATGATAGGCTACGCTACCACCATAATAAGCCGTAGCAACCGAGAGAACATCGTTATGAACTGGAGCCGTCAACGATGGCAAAGCCTGCAAAGCAAGGTAAATAGGTTCTGCAACATGCTCAACGGTCAAGGTCTTGTTCCTTGCTTTCGGGTTGCCATTAGCAAAGAGACCATCGAGGTTGAGGGTCATCGTCGTATCACCTCGAAGCAGATAAGTTCGCGTCTCTGTCACGTTTTGCATATCGGAGAGGACTGGTAAGTAACGCACTTCGCCATCGCTGCTGCCCTTACCTTTCGCAATCCATTGAACAGCGAGGACAGGATGGTCGAGGGTTGCTTTGAGTGGCATATGATAGACTGCCTCTTTACCTGGTTCGAGGTCGAACTTCACCTTCATTCGCTTGACGCCCCAATTGTCCTCAGCACAATAGACATCGAGGATGGCTTCGCCTTTCTGATGCTTATCCGAGGCATTGCGAATGCTTGCCGTCAAGGTGGCTTCATCGCCATTACGCAAGAATCTTGGCAACGTCAACTCTGCCATCAGTTCCTTCTTCGCCACAACAGTCTCTTGCCATTCTGCAGTCATCATATCCTTTGTATGCGCCAATCCATGCAAATGCCACGAAGTGAGACCTTCTGGAAGGGTAAACTCAATCGAGGTCTGACCCTTACTGTCTGTTCTTAATTGCGGGTAGAAGAAGGCAAGTTCGGACAGGTCGGAACGCACAGAAGCATCTTCCTCAACCTCAAATCCTGCAGCCTCTTCTCTCATTACCTCGCCTGAAAACTCCTTTGAAGCTATATCAAGCCCTGCAATCTGGCCATTGAGAGCTTGGTCAACGGACTCGAACTCGAGACCCTTCACATCGTTCAATTTGAATTCCTTAAGGGCTCCGGCATACTCTCTCTTAACCATTGGAGACACTTCCACCATCTCATAGACTCGTTCCTCCAGCCTATTGGCTCCTGTGCCCCTCAAACGCATGGTGGTCCTGCCACCTCTTGTCATTCGTAAGCCCTGGAAATACTCTTCGTTCCAGCTTGCAAAGTCATAACCTTCGTAAGGTAAGAAGTGTATAGGCAAGTTGAGCGATGCATAATGATACCTTCCATACCATTCGTAAGCATTTACTCGAAGCGACACATTGCGGTTGCAGCCACGATAAATGCTCAAATACATACTGTAAGGATAAAGCGCATCAAGCGACGCATCATACATGCCAACCATCACATTTGCCGAAGCTGGAGTGCCATCAGGTCGTGTCAAAGTCAGTTTCCAACGCTCTTTCTGACCTGGTTGCAACTGGTCACGGAAAGTGTCCCAACGCATTGTGAGCCTTGTTTCAGGCTCTTCCAACCTGAAGTCTCTCGAGGCATCCTCACTCCGACCTTCATGCATCAACATCAACGTCACTTCCAAATGATGACGGAACCTTTCTTCGTAAGGCACTTCCATCATCGTAGCACAATCGGAAAGATGCAGCAAAGTATCCTTCACAACACCACACTCGGCAGTCAAAATGCAATAAACCCAAGCCTCAGGCAAGGTCGTGCCAATCTGGAAACGGGCTGGCTTCTCTGCCGACATGGTGTCGGTTGGGGCATAAAGCCACAAGTCGTGCTTGCCAAGAAGACGTTTGTCGGTAATGGAGAAGATGGTGAAGTTTGCCTTACAAGATGCCGTATCGCCCTTCACTTCGGCTTTTGCCTTGAGTTCATAATGACCGGATGGAAGGCTTCGAAGCACTTCGGGAATGGTGTCGCGATTTGCTGGAACGAAGAAGTTCTTCACTTCCTTGCCATCTTGAGTGAGCATGCAAAGCACGTTGCCCTCAACCGTTTTGTCGTTACTCGAATAGAGGTCAAAGCGCCACGGCTTGAGTGACTCGCGGTTCTGCTGCTCTGGAACGTTCCCCCACATCCTGAGTGGCGTGCTGCAAAGCGGAACACGAATGCTGCCCTGCTGTGTCTCGCCTTCCATGCTGAGCACATCAACCGAGAGCTGAAGCACCCTGCCCCATCGTAAGTCTTCGTTTGTGAGTTCTTTCGAGACGGGAACAGTGATGCTGAACTTGCCTTCTTCATCCGTATAGAGCGTATCGATGCTGTGCTGTTCGCTTGGACTGATGCGCTTCCACCACCAACTTTGCTGCCATTGATAAGAGCCCGTAACTCGAGCATTTGCAACGGGCCACTGACTATAAGTCAAAGCCTTGCCAGTCAAGGTAATGCTATCAACTGGAAGCGTGATGGCTGGAGCCTCGTCCATCTTGACTTCGAAGGTTGGTCTGCGATACTCTTCGACGCGGAAGCTATGCCAGCTATTGCCGACACGAAGGCTGTAATGCCCTGGCAAACCTGTCTTGGGCAACTGCAAGCTGTCCTGCAAAGTACCGAACTCGTCGGTCTTTACGGTGTGGTTCATGACTTCCTGACCATTGGCATCGATGAGTGTGAGAGCAAACTCTGCCCCAGCCTCTGCCTTTGGTGCTTGGTCGTGACTCTGGGTATAAGCGATGCCGCCAACATAGACCATTTGTCCTGGACGATAAATGCTGCGGTCGGTATAGATACTGAGATGGTGGGCAAGTTTGTCGTCGTTGTCCCGCATATAATACCAGCCCAGACTCTCCTTATCGAAAGCATTGTCCTCGCCTTTCGAGAGCTCTACATAGATATAGTTCCGCTTGCCATCGCAAGCAATCTCAGCAATGCCACGCTCATCGGTCAACGTCTCTTCGAGCAAAGTGTATTCCTGCCTCTCTCTCCGATAGAACCTGACTTTGACGCTTTGCTGCGGTTCGCCCGTCATAGCGTCCGTAACCATCACTCGCTCTTTATTGTCGGGCAAAGCAACGGACATGAATGTGAGAGCCGACACATCGAACTGGCAAACTTGTGGTTCATGCCTGTCCAACTTTTCCTGAGTCGTGCCATCCAAAATGAAGGCATAGCATCCGAAACCGGGAGAGTGCCACTTCAAGGTGTCGTTCTTTGTTTCGAGGGCTTTCACGCCTTGCATTGGAATGGTCAGGGTCTCGACGAGGGTGCCAGCACGTTTCACTTGCTCAGCCTTCGTGCCGTCCTTTTCCTCTCCGCTGAACTCGAAGCCTTTTGGCAAACGATAAACGGCGAGACTGCCCGACTCCATGTTCTTGATTTGGAGGGGGATGTCGTAGTGCTTGTCGGGATAATACATTTGGCGGAACTTGGCTGAGAAGCTGGGACGCCGCAACTCAGCGATTCTGTTCCGCAACTCATTGGCTTGCCTACTTCTGGGATAGCGCTTCAACGCTGCATTCAAGAGGTCTTCCTTCTCCTGATTCGATTTGTCGGGCAAGTCAGCCAGCAACATATAGACCTCGGTACAAGCATCCAAGTCGGCATATTCGTCGCGAAGCCTCAACAAAGCGGCCTCATCCTCTCCCTTTAAGGGAGAGTTAGAGAGGGTCTCCAGCCTGAGCATCAATGTCGCTTCTCTCAGTCCATGCCTGCGATAGACATTGATGATGTCCTCATAACGGGGCACACGCTGGTTGCGCCTTTCCTGTTCGGTCAAGTCGCTCACACAAGTCTGCCAAACGAGGTGGAGCACATCGTTTCCGAACACACCATCGTCCTTGCCTTGCTCTGTCAAAGGCTTTGTGTCGGGCAGTTTTACGGCATGGAGCGCTTCTACATCCTGCAAAGCCTGGGCATAAAGCGCTGCTGATTGACGACGGTATTCATCACGAGTCCACTCTTGAATACTGTCAGGGTCGCTCTTCGTCTTGCTGTCAAAACTTTGCGAACGCCAAGCATTGCCGATGAGGAGATGTGCCATTGCAGCACGATAGATGGCCTGTGCCGTCGGGTCTTTCTCGCTCAGCATCTCTGCCTTGAGCCCTCGCCAATCGTGGAAGAAACTATCGGGTATGATGTCTTCGCGCTTCTGATTCTCTTTCAGGACGGAAGCCAACCTTTGTGCCGCTCTCTGACTGGCCTTGCTTCGCTGCTTGTCACTTTGCAGCACGCCTTGCCAAACAGCTCGTTGCAGGTCACCCTGGTCGTTGTCGTCGGCATATTCCCAATACATCGCACCTCGCAAGCCTTGCTCCTTGATGTAGGCACATTTCATGGCAATCGACCTCGGACTCTCAAAGCCGATGACCAACTCGCCGTCCTCATCAACGAGGAACGATGCTTTCGATGTGTTGCTCCACACCTCTGTCTCGGAGTGCTTGTCGCGGTCGCGATACTTCATATACACGCCGCTCTTGCCCCTACCGTAGAAGGGCATGCCCAGCACTATCTTCTCGTCTGGTACTCCTGCTTTGCGATGCGCTTCCACAGCATCCGAAGCACAAAGCCAGCCCACAATCTTCGAGCGATAGAGTGCTGAGTGATGCTTGGGTGCGTTGCCCATATCGTAGGCCATGACGTTGACCACATCGAGGTATTGCTGGCAGCTCCTGAAGTCGATGAACTGTGCGCTGCCCACGCTGGCCAGAGTGAGCCAGAGCTTCTTGCCCAGAGCCTCTCTGAGGTCGCGCATCAACAGGGTGAAGTTCTCCGTGTCGTTTGGCGAAGCGCTGATGCCGGCACTGTTCTGTGTGGGATATTCCCAGTCGATGTCGATGCCGTCCAGTCCCAGCTCATTGCACACTCTGCGACAATCTTTGGCGAAGGCTTTGCGATTCGTTTCGCTCCCAGCCATCTCGCTGAACCTGCCACTGCCCCAGCCGCCAATGCTGAGCATGACGCGCAACTTGGGCTGTTTCCGTTTTAGACTGACAATGTCGCGAAGCCGCTGTTCGTTATCGATGCGGACACCATTGAACTGCTCATTGACATGTCCGAACGCATAGTTGATGTGCGTCATCACCGTTGGATCAGGCATCACCCTCGTCCACGACGTCACATACGCCACCACCACCGGCTCAGCCTTCTTGGCAAAAGCCCCAACCCAGCCGCACAAAACGACAAGCAGTACAAGCAAATTCTTCATCGAACCGAACTTTGAATAGTTAAACCAACAACGGATTAAACAGATTAAACGGATTTATTCTTAACCCTTTTCCGCGCATTAAAAGCGCGCCTTGCTGCTAGAGCATGCAAGAACTCTTAACTCTTCACTCTTAACTCTTAACTCTTTTCCGCGCATTAAAAGCGCGCCTTGCTGCTAAAGCATGCAAGAACTCTTAACTCTTAACTCTTAACTCTCAATCGCTTCCAGCAATGCTCTGAGGAACGTCCAGAACTTCGCTACGCTTGGGATGTTGCAGCGTTCGTCTGGGGTATGGGGGCTGCGGAGTGTAGGACCGAAGCTGACGAGGTCCATGTTGGGATAGACGCCGCCAATGATGCTGCATTCCAGTCCGGCATGACACACTTCCACCTTCGCTTCCTCGCCCAAGACGTTGCGATACACCTCCACCATCTTTGCCACGATGGGGCTGTCGAAGTTGGGCTGCCAAGCACCATAGTTGCCGCCGTACTCTATCTTCATGCCAGCCATCGAGAAGCAGCTCTCCTGCATCTCTTGGATGTACTCCATCATCGTCTCGTTGCTCGAGCGGGCAAGGATCAGGATGCTGGCCTCGCCATTACCGATGGTCACGATGCCGAGGTTCGAGCTGGTCTCCACTACGGACGGGATGCTGGGAATGTTCCTCAGCACTCCATCGTGACAGGCCATGATGGCATCGACCAGGTTGTCCTGTATCTCTTCCGGAACGCGTCCTGCTGGCATAGCGGCAGACTCCACGGTCAGCGTGATGCCTTCTTCCACACCACGGAACTCGTCGTTGAAGACGTCCTGACAGTACTGAGCCAGTTCGCAGAAGTCATCGTAGTTCTCCAGAGGAACGGTCATCACGACGTTTGCCGTTCTGGGAATAGCATTGCGCATATTGCCACCTTGCCAAGAGCAGAGACGTGCCTCGTCGTCGGCAATGGCTTGACGCACAAAGCGAGCCATCAGCTTGTTGGCATTGCCACGGCCTTCGTTAATCTCCAAGCCGCTATGACCGCCACGCAAGCCTTTCAGCGACACCTTCACTGCAATGTCGCCTTCCTCCAGCTCCACTTCTTTGTACTGCATCGTAGCGTTGATGTTCACACCACCAGCCGAGCCAATCACGAACTCGCCCATCGTCTCGTTGTCGATGTTCAGGAGGATGTCGCCCTTCAGCGTATCAGCAGCGAGGTGGTTCACGCCATACATGCAGGTCTCTTCGTCGGCCGTGATGAGGGCTTCCAGCGGACCGTGCTTGATGTCGTTGCTCTCCATGACGGCCATGATGGCTGCCACGCCGATGCCGTCGTCACTGCCCAGCGTCGTACCCTTCGCCTTCACCCAGTCGCCGTCGATGTAGGTCTCTATGGGGTCAGTCTCGAAGTTATGGTTGCTCTCGTCCACCTTCTGCGGCACCATATCCATGTGAGCCTGCAGCACAGCCGTCTTAGCGTTCTCGCGACCAGGAGTAGCGGGCTTACGCATCACGATGTTCTCAGCCCCGTCCTTGAAGGCTTCGATGCCATGTTCCTTTGCCCAGTCGAGCAGGAACTGCTGCACCCGTGCCAAATGACCGCTTGGGCGCGGCACCTGAGTTAAGAGATAAAAGTTCTTCCAAATGATTTGCGGATCAAGGTCCTTGATAATTGTTGCCATAGTCTTTTATAGTTTTATTATTAGTATTGTTTTCGCGCAATTGCAAAGCAAAAATACAAAATAAATTTCAATCCCCAACCCACAAATCCCAATTATTACCGGCGAATTAGGATTTATTTAACTTTTTTGCCCGTAGTTTACAAAAAGAGAGCCCCCATCCATGAAGGAACGAGGGCAATCTCTTGAAATGTGTTGTAATGCTTGTAATGTTTGTAATGTTGTAATGCTATAGCAATTTCTTGTAGCCTTCTTTCGTTTCCATTATCATTTCGCGTTGCAGGAGGCGGTGCAGATACACGGGTGCGTTCAGTTCTCGGACGCCTGTCTCTTTGACGGCTTTCTTCAAATCGTCGCGACTGAACTCTTCGGGCAGCTGGTCGAGCAGGCGGAACAGGGCGTTGTTTCTTGCCACGCGGCTGGCCGCAATGTCCTGCTTCTTTGCGATTGCATCGTTTGCGCGGGCTGCATCGTTGATGGCGTCGCCGAACATGATGTACTGATTCAAGAACGCTTCGTTGCCGAACCAGCGTGCCATGGCCATGCCGACGGCTGTCTCTTTGTTTCCTTCGAGGGCATACATCACTTGCGAGGCGCGGAAAATGGTGACGGCAGCACGGCGGCGCAGCAGGTCGATAGCCGTGTCTCGGTGGTCTTCATCGGGACCGCTTGCTTCCCATTCCTGAATCTTCTCTTCGTTGAAGTCGAAAGCGGCTTTCTTTGCTTTTGGCAGAGAAAACGAGATAATGTTTTCGGGCGAAGGAATATCTGTCGTGCTGCCCTGGTCGTAGAGGCTCTGCACGATTTCAGCTGCCCGCCGGTCGTCGTTCGTTTCACCGTCCCAACGCACTTCCACGTTGCGCCCGAGGTCGCGTGCCATTTCCGTGAAGAAGAAGCGGGTCATCAAGCCGTTCTCGACGTTGCTGAAATAGTTGCGGACGGAAGAATATGTGCCTGCGAATACGAGGTTGACGAACAGATGCACGCTCCCCGAATAGGTGAGGTAGTCCTGTCCCCAGATGGCGCCGTCGAAGGCCTTACGGTAGATGTCGCTCTTATCAGCCCAAGCGCCGTTCTTGTTGGCACGGCTGCTCTCGTCTATTTCTTCCGTGATGACACATAGCGGTTGGCCGAGGCTTGCTTTTGCTCGTTCCAGCAACATGCCGTTCGAACTGGTGGCCGAAAGGACACGCATGCAGGGCGTAGGCTTGTCGGGGAGTTGCTTTGCACCTTTTTTCTTCTCGCGTTCACGAGCGTAGGCTTCTAACTCCTCGCGACCCTTTTCGTCCTGTTCCAGTACTGGCTTCAAGAGCCATTCCTGCATGTCCGAGAGAAAGCCCTTGCCGCTTCCTGCATGTCCCGCCACCACAACCATAAAGACAGGGCGATGCTTTCTGCCATCGAGATACTTGCTCTCAAAACGCCCAAGCAAAGTCCCGAGCATAGGTAGGGAGGCAATAAGAGCGCTCCTGCCATTGCGGCCATACCTTTTGAGAATGTATCGCATAAGGAAGGGCATTTTCGCTGGAAGCGGGTTGAGCCGCTGCAAGTACTCCTGACGCTTGGCGGCTGTGCTGAGGTCGGGTTTCTGGATGTCGTCGATTGCATGTTTCAGTTCGTAAGGCATGTCGGTCATTCTCGTGGAAGAGACGGCCGAATGGATGGTTTGATTCATTTCTTCTTCGGTCAAGCCCCAAGAGGGCACGACGCTTCTGATGTAGAGAGGGTTGAAGTCGCAGATGTAACGCAATTGGCGAGCCAATCGGTACAACGTCGAATTCCGGGCACCTTCGGGGACGATGCCGTCCCTGAAACCAAAGATAGCCAAGAGGCTGTTCACAATGACGCTATAGGGGATGCCATTGTAGTTGTCGGGAAAAGACCCACCGGAGGGGAGAGCTTTGCCCTGAACAGGAGCGGCACCTTGTGCCGCCCCTGCGTCTTTCTGTAGGATTGTTTTCTTTTTCATGTTAGTCGTTATATCCAAAAATTGCATCGAGGTCGAGATACGTCCAGTCTTCCCTCGGGGTTAAGAAAAAGATTCGTGCCCAGTCCTTGCAGACCTCGTCGTAGCTTGTGCCAAGCAGACGGGCGAGCCGTGCCTGGTTCTCGGCAATCGTCTTGCAAGTGTCGTGGCAATAGGCGACGACGTGAACGCCTGTGCCGCTGGGCGAAATGTGGATGCCGACAATACCGAGGTCGAGGCTCGTTATTTCGCTATCCTCTTCTCGCTGCATTCGAGCCCACTGCTCTGCCCGCTCCTTTGCCTCCTGTTCCGCCCAAGCGATGGCAGCCTCCTTGCCGCCCACCGCGAGGATGTCCTTGAACTCGGGCTCGTGGTGGATATCGACATCAAGGCAGAACATGCCTGTGGGCTGGGCGTTGGCGTCGTTGCGCAACTTGCCGTCGAAGCGGGCTTGCCACGTCACGGCTGGCAGTTGAATCTTATAGACCTCGCTTTGCGCGTCGTGCAGACGCACCTTTTCGGTGGTCATCTTCACGTCCATGCCGTCGAGGAATGACAGGAACTGCTCTCGGGTCAAAGGCTTCGGCTGGTTGTCGCGAGCCTTCCAGACAAAATCGCACGGGCTATTCATGGCAAATCCTCCTTTTGATGAAGTTCATGCACTCCTCGAACGCCCATTCGGGTCGGGCTGGCGATTCGTCGGGATTCACCTGCACGCAAATCTTATATGTCTTCTTCTCGGGGTTGTACCAGACGGAACAGCCCTTTCCCCGCATCAGTCGCTTCGATTTCGGGTCGCCATAGATGACGACGGCATCTTCCTCAACAAAAGAGGCTGTCTCGCAGTTTTCGGAGATTCGGAACTTCCCTGCCACAGGCTTTTCCTGCGGCAGAGTGTTCTTGATTGTCGTGATGGATATATCACATTTTTCAACTAATGTCTTCATAAGGCTTCAGGCGTTTTCGGGTGAAACGATGCGAACTTGATTTGCCACATAATCCGTCTTGTACACCTTCGTGCTGAAGCGGAGGTCCAGGCAGGCCGTGCTGCCCACCTGCAAGCCCAGCGGCTGCCAGATTTCCTCGCTCACGGTAGCGCAGATGTAGCTGTCCTGATCTTCTGCGGGAGAGAGGATGATGCTTCTGTTCACGCCCGAGCGGCCCGTTGCCTGCGAATGCCAGTCGTGCGGCTCGCTCACGTTTCTGATGATTACGTTCATTTTCATAACTTTACTTCTTTTTTTTGAATGTTTTTTTGAACCTTTGATAATTAACACTGTTCAACCGGTTGACGGGGGCAAAGGTACGGCACTCTGCCGAGGTAGAAATCTTTATTTTTCTACTTTTCCGGAAAGACCGGATTAACCGGAATGTCCGGCCTACCCCCTCAGCAGCGTTCGCAAGAAAGCCTCCTGCTCGCGGCCGAGCGGGTACTTGCCCATTGACGTGTAGAACTTGTTCTTGCGGCTCGTGCCCTCCAGCAGCAGGTGGAGCGAGAGCATGGGCACATCCCGCCGGTAAACGCCCGCCAGCAGCAGCCGATAGACCAGTGCCGTCACCGCATAGCGGTTCATGTGGCCAGCCTGCGAACCGTACCTCATGGACAGGTAGGAGGCCATCTGCCGCGAGTGCACCAATTTGAACCACAGCGCCCCTATGCCTTCGCGCCAGCGCTCGGAGGCAAGATGGTCGATGGCCTGGACGTAGCCCAGCACCTCGCCAGGGAATCCGGAGAATCCGGTATTTCCGGATTGTCCGGAGTTTCCGGTATTTCCGGATTGTCCGGGGTTTCTGGAGTTTCCGGCAATAAACACTCTTCCTTCTCTTGTCAACTGTTCCAGGCGGTCAGCGTCGAATTCCTCGGCCTGGAGTTTTCTAAAACCTGTTTTTTGCATTTTTCCAAGTTTTGTGAGAAGGCTGAGGTGATGCATCTTTCCGCCGCGACGACTCTCACGCAACTCGGGTTAATGAATTGGGTTAATTTTTGAGTTTATTAATTATGGGCATGAGGGGGTCTTCCCTCGTCCGCGGGGGCAAAGGTAAGGCAGGAGATGTCCAATAATGTTGGACATCTCCTGATAAAATTCTATAAAAAATGTTAAAAAGGGGGGGAACCTCCGGAAAGTCCGGATTATCCGGATTATCCGGAATGTCCGGAGCCTCCGGCCAGCTTCTCCCGCAGGGCGGCTATCTCCTGCCGCAGGGCAGCGTTCTCGGCTTCGAGGCGGGAAATAATCTGGCGCTGCGTCTCGCGCTGCCCAAGGCGGGCAGCCGTCATGCGCTCGCGGATGCCACCTTCGGTGGTGAATTCACGGTCGCGACGCTCGATGTATTTCGCCAGGGCTGCGTCCACCTGATGGCAGAGGCAAATGGCCATGTTGCAAAGTTCCTCGTCGGTCATCGACGGCAACAGGGGACGGTAATCCTCCCAAAGGCTGTGCTCGCGGCAGAAGCGGTGCAGACGCTCGAACCGCGGGTTCTGCCCGAACCATTCCTGCAGACCTTTGCGCTTCAGGTAGTCGCGATAGTCCTCGAGCAGTTCCTGATTGCTGCCGCGGCTGATGCCCAGCAGTTTCAGCTCCGTTTCGGTGGACGTCTGGCCGTCGGTGCTCCCCTCGGCAATGTTCTGCTTTGTGCTGCGGGCCGCCTGCACCATCTGGTCCACGGTGCGGTCGCCGTAGCGCGGCAGGAAACGCTGGCAGAACGATTGGGTGAGCTGGTAGAGGACGTCGCTGCGCTGATAGAACCTGAGCTCGCCATAGACCACCGCCCGTCGCATCACGCTCGCCGTGCCGTCGCCGTAGTGCCGTATGCTGGGATGTTTCTCTTCGGGCATCATTCCGTTTTCTTTTTTTCCTTTGCGACTGCAAATTTACGAAAAACATTACAACATTACAAACATTACAGCCGTTTTCTTGAGAGGAAAAATTCGGCCATATATAATTATTTATATTATAAGGAAAATATTTTGCTTAATTGATTATATATATAGCAGGGGGCGTGTCTCGGATTACAGTTGTAATGGTTGTAATGTTGTAATGTTGCTCTCTTTTTCTGCCCCCAGAAATTTTTTTCGAAAAAGTAGAAATTCAAACTTTTCTACCCGCGTTTCCCGCCGTACCTTTGCAGTGAGTTAAAAATTAACTCCTGTCAAGTTCTTCATGGCGACACGTCGAAGTGCGCAATTCGACACATCGAAATGAGAAAAACGACAGTATGTCAAACCTAAACAAAAAAAATTAAATTATGATTAACTACAGTATCTACATTGCCAGCAGCAAGCCTGGCACCAAGAAGGCCGACATCACCGACACCAAGGCCTATGGCGCATCTCAGATTCACGAGAAGCTGACGTTTGACCAGTTCTGTCAGCACATCGCCGAGCACAACTCGCCCTTCTCGAAGGGTACCATCCAGGGCATCCTGACCGACGCGATGACTTGCCTTCGCGAGCAGCTGCTTGCCGGCAACAGCGTCAACCTCGGCCCTCTCGGCTCCTTCCACAACGAGCTCAGCTGCAACCCCGCCAAGACGACTGACGACTTCACCGCCGCAAACATCAAGGCCGTAAACGTCTGCTGGAGTCCCGGTAAGGGCTTTAAGAACCTCCGCGAAGACGCTCAGTTCCAGCTGGTTGCCAGCCGCAAGGCGCAGGCCGACGCCATCGAGGTAATCCGCAACGAGGACACTATTCAGGGACTTGAATAGTTCATAGTTCATAGTTGACTAACGTCGAGCTAAAGCTTCATAATTCATAGTTATGACTCGTGGCGAACGCAACAACAACCCGCTGAATATTCGGCGGGTTGTTGGCACTCACTGGAGAGGAGAGGCAGCCGTGCAGGACGATCCTGCTTTTGTGCAGTTCGAAGACATAACGTGGGGCGTTCGTGCTGCCTTGAAACTCCTTAGAACCTATAGAGACAAATACGCTGCAACAAGTATCAAAGAAATCATAACACGATGGGCACCTCCAACAGAAAACAACACAGAAGGCTACATCGACGCGGTGTGCAGGCTCACGAGCTTTGGCGCTGGCGAAAGGCTCACCGAAAAAGAGTGGCCCGCGCTCATAAAAGCAATGGCCGTCATCGAGAGCCGCCTTTTGATATCCGACGAAACTATCGATGCAGCACGCAAATTGTTGAACCAATAAAAGCAAAGAAAGTCATGACACAGCAAACTAAAAACACCTGGGCAGTGATAATCAACGCCATTCTCACCACCATCACCGCCATTCTGTCCGCTTTCGGGCTGGCATGATGGAGAGGGCATCCGCGCTGCTGTTGCTCATCTTCGGTGCCGCAATGGCAGCAACGAGTCTCTTCATGCCGCCAGAGGGTGAGATTGACGGCAGCGTCCTGATGCTCTTCGGACAGATTCTCGTATATGCAGGCAGCATCTTTGGCGTGAAGATTTACATCAAGGACCTCGTCCGGCAAATCAAGAAAAAAGACGAGACAACCAAAGAGAAATTGCTATAGCATTACAACATTACAAGCATTACAAGCATTACAACACATTTCAAGAGATTGCCCTCGTTCCTTCATGGATGGGGGCTCTCTTTCTTTTTCTTTTCTTTGCAGTTAAGTTTGCGATTTACTCGCGAGTGGAAAAGCAACAAGCGAAAACGAGACACAAATTCTTTTCGTACCTTTGCAAAAGGGGAAGCATTAAGGGGCAATCAAAGGACAAAAAGAAAAGCTCCACTCATCTCGAATGGGGCTTTTCTTCATATGTTCTTATTTTCTTAATTTCTTATTTTCTTAATTTCTTAATTTCTTCACTTCAGTATCTTCTTGCCGCCAACGATATTGATGCCCTTTTGCATCTTGCTCAGACGCTGACCAGCAAGATTGTATATGGCTCCCTCATTCTTCATTATTAATTCTTCATTCTTAATTTCTTTGATGCCGTCGGGGTCTATTGGTGTCACGGTCCAGGTGCTTCCTTCCTTCAAGACGTCCAGCATGTCGTCATAAGTAACCTCGCCGCCAGTGCCGTCCTTGCCTGCTCCGATGGCATTGGGAGCATCTTCACCAGCCGTGGCGACGACTCTGGTGATGTTATTGTCAATATATATATTGCCGCAAAATTTACCTTCCGTTCCGCCTATACCGGCGGCACCCTTTCCGCCTACAGCTATTACCTCGCCACTGAAGATGTAGATGTCGCCACAATCGTAATCTCCTCCTATACCAGCTCCTCCCTCACTTCCTGATTGGTTGGTAGCGCCGTAGGCCATAAGCGTGCCGTCGCCTAAGATTCGAAGCGAATGTCGATTCATTACATAAATGCCGGGAGCGCGTCCGGAGCTTCCGTGTATCCTGTTGACTCCAGTGAAGAAAATGCTTGCATCACCCATACAATAGATGCCGGGTCCCCAAGGCCCATCCGACGTGTCGATTTCCACGTTCTGAAACAATACCGATGAACCGGGGAGGATGTAAACACGCGCATTGGGATTGGTGACTTTACCATAAATCAAATCCATTCTCCCCAGCTCTATTTTGCAATCGACAGTTGAGAGGTCGTAGTCGATGCCTGCGTCGATTTCTCTATAGTCACCCTTGTTGTAGTGCATGTAGATGTAGTCGCCGCCAGCGCCTGCGTTCAAGTCATGGCCGAGATTCACTACTCCGTTCAGCGAATTGGAGCTGTTAGAGTCGGCCCAGATGTCTGTAATGGCTTTACCGTCAATGTCAGTCTTGCTATAGTAAAGGTGGATGTACTTGCCTCCTGCATTGCTGTTGAGGTCGCCTTTCATTTCGACGAAATGGCTGGAACCCACATAGGGCACGAGATACCAAACGGATTCTCCTTCAGTGTAATGCTCGGGATAGCGACTGCCTTCTATGATTGAGAGGCCGGTGATGTAATAATGATTGCGGCCGTCGTTGTAGTGCGCCGTCTTGTAAAGCAGATAGATGTAGTCACTGTTCTTGCCGCAACCCTTGTTCAGGTCGTAATCGACGAGTTTCCATCCGCTCAATCTGTATTCATTAATTAAGGCGTGAACCTCAGCATAGGTCTCGCCACCGATGAGCCTTACGTCGGTGACGAACTCTTCCGCCCAAGATGCAGCAGGCATACTCATCGAAAGCACGATAGCCAACAGCAGCCTTGCTGCCCGAGGCATCAATGATTTGCGTGTAATTGTTTCCATAAAAGGACCTCCTGTTTATTATTTGATGATATGTTTTACGATCTCGCCTGCAAAGATACGAATTATAATTTATATTATTGCGCAGTTCCCTCGAATAAATTATAAAATACAAAGAAAAGTGTCACACGTGTTGTTTTGCAATTAACCCACGTTACGATTGGCGACACTCCACGTTGTACGGAAAATATGCATGTATATTTTGCATTGTCATCGCTTTTTCGTACCTTTGCAGAGAGAAACATCCCTATACATTATTATATATTATATGCGATGAGTCTGATTGGTGACTTGAGGGAACTGTTGCTGCCGAGGGTGTGTCCGGTGTGCGGGAGGCTGCTGATGGGGAGCGAGGATGTGATGTGCGCATTCTGCGCGATTCAGTTGCCACGACACTTTGTGCTGGACTTCGACGACAATGCGCTGCTGCGCTCCATCTGGGACAGGGCGGACGTCAGGCGTGCCACGACGCTGCTGCGCTACAACCGCGAGTCGCCCTACCACAATCTGGTCGTTGCGTTCAAGTACCACGGCAAGAGCGACTTGGCTGTGAAGCTGGGCAGGTGGGCTGCGACGGAGGCTGAGCGGCTGGGCTTCTGGGAGGGCGTGGACGGACTGGTGCCCGTGCCACTGCATTGGTGGCGACACCTCAGACGCGGCTACAACCAGGCAGAGCGGCTAGCACAGGGCATGGCGGACGTGACGGGACTGCCCGTGGTGGACCTGCTGAGGCGGACGAAGTACCGCAAGCCGCAGTCGCAGCTGACGGGTGCTGCTCGCAGGAGGAACGCTGAGGGCATCTACGAGGCTGCTGTGCCCCCAGAATGGCAGGGCAAACGGCTGGTGCTGGTGGACGATGTGATGACGACAGGCTCCACGCTGGCAAACTGTGCCCTCGCCCTGCAAAAAGCCGACAAAAATGCAGAATTATGCATCTTCCCGCTGTGTTATGCAGGATAATTTGACAAAAAGCGACTCTTTTCAAACTTTATCTTTCAAAAAGTTGCGAAATTCGACATTTTGGTGTAACTTTGCGCCCGGATAACGAAAAAACATTTAATTTTACATAATCACAAAAGTAGGAAGTTAAAGTAGTAAAAGGAGTTCTTGGATGCTCTAGCGCCAAGGCGCACCCCTAAGGTGCGGAGAAAGGAGTTAAATGACGATAGTTTGGGCAGCTGCCATCAGTATTGTCCTTTACTCCCAAGCGAACAAAGTGAGCGAGACTCCGGCTTTGCCGCCTGAGCACCAACTGGAGCGCAAGAACTCCATTAACTCCCTTAACTCCCCCAAAAACAAAAAAAAACTCTATGGACGCAAAGAAAGTCTTGGAAGATCTGAAAAGACGCTTCCCCAATGAACCTGAGTATCATCAGGCAGTAGAAGAGGTGCTGGGCACTATCGAAGAAGAGTACAACAAGCACCCCGAGTTTGAGAAGGTGAACCTCATCGAACGCCTTTGCATTCCCGATCGTGTATATCAGTTCCGTGTGACTTGGATGGACGACAAGGGTCAGATTCAGACCAACATGGGTTATCGCATCCAGCACAACAACGCTATAGGCCCCTACAAGGGCGGCATCCGTTTCCACTCGAGCGTGAACCTGGGCATCCTGAAGTTCCTGGCTTTCGAGCAGACCTTCAAGAACTCGCTGACCACTCTGCCTATGGGTGGTGGCAAGGGCGGCTCCGACTTCAGCCCTCGCGGTAAGAGCAATGCCGAGGTGATGCGTTTCTGCCAAGCCTTCATGCTGGAGCTGACACGCCACATCGGTCCTGACACAGACGTTCCAGCCGGTGACATCGGCGTTGGCGGTCGTGAGGTAGGCTACATGTTCGGCATGTACAAGAAGCTGACCCGCGAGTACAGCGGTGTGCTGACTGGCAAGGGCTTGGAGTTCGGCGGCTCTCTGATCCGTCCTGAAGCAACAGGCTACGGCACAGTATATTTCCTCCGTGCCATGCTGAAGACGAAGGGCGAGACCATCGAGGGCAAGAAGGTGCTCATCTCAGGTGCCGGCAACGTGGCTCAGTATGCTGCCGAGAAGGTGCTGCAGCTGGGTGGTAAGGTGATGACGATGAGTGACTCGGACGGTTACATCTACGATCCGGACGGCATCGACCGCGCTAAGCTCGACTACATCATGGAGCTGAAGCAGGTTTATCGTGGCCGCATCAAAGAATATGTCGATAAGTATCCGACAGCCAAGTATGTGGGCGACGGTGCAAAGCCCTGGTTCGAGAAGGCCGACATCGCTCTGCCTTGCGCCACTCAGAACGAGCTGAACGAAGAGCAGGCAAAGGCTTTGGTAGCAAACGGCTGCATCGCTGTTGCCGAAGGTGCCAACATGCCCAGCACTCCAGGTGCTATCCGTGTCTTCCAGGAAGCCAAGATTCTCTACTCTCCCGGTAAGGCCAGCAATGCAGGTGGTGTGAGCGTATCAGGTCTCGAGATGAGCCAGAACTCAGAGCGTCTGAGCTGGAGCGCCGAAGAGGTGGATGCCAAGCTGCTCTGGATCATGGAGAACATCCACGAGAACTGCGTGAAGTACGGCACACAAGCCGACGGCTATGTCAACTATGTGAAGGGCGCCAACGTGGCCGGCTTCATGAAGGTGGCAAAGGCTATGATGGCACAAGGCATCGTATAGCGGAAAGCTCGGCGAGCGAAGCGAAGCCAAGTATTTTCGCTATGATGGCACAAGGAATCGTCTGAGCCATCAAAGGTTTCCTTTGAATGGCGCAGAAATTGAAAATTAAAAATTAAAAATTAAAAAGGAAAGCCTCCACGATGTGGGGGCTTTCTTATTGTTTCTGGTCTAAACTCTTAACTCTTTTCCGCGCATTAAAAGCGCGCCTTTGCTCTAAAGAGTCAAAAAACTCTTGACTTCGTCGAGACTGCTCTCGCTCGGCAATATTTAAGTAAACTTGATATTGCTCTCGCTTAATCGCAGCCTTAACTCTTAACTTTTAACTCTTAACTTCTCGTGTATCCATCCGTCTTTCCCTATTTCGAGGCGGAAGAGGACAGCTTTGCGACCCTCTTTGTAGCGGTTCCAGTAGTAGGCGTGGCAGAGGTAGTACATCTCACCTTTTGGTGTGCGGACCATCGTGCCATGACCGCAGCTCTGCATGTCTCCTTGCCCTTCCAGAATGGGGTTCCCTTCGTACTTCTCCCACGGTCCCTCGATGTTATGGCTACGAGCCACGCTGACGGCATAGTCACTCTTTGGCGAACAGCAATCGCGGATGCTATAGAGGATGTACCACCAATCACCTTGACGGAACAAACATTGCCCCTCCATGCCTTGCCGCTCATCATCGCGAAGCAGCATGAATGGCTCGCCTTCGAGATGCAGACCATCGGCGCTCAACTTCTGGCAAAGCAGTTCGATGGGACGTTTGCTGGGGTCGAGACCGTAAGCCTTCCAAGTGATGTAGAGCTGCTCTCCATCGCGAAAGACAAAGGCATCGATGGCTTCGTTGGTGGTGCGGACAAGCGGTCCGTAATCGACGAACTTACCTTCTGGTCCGTCGGCCATAGCTACTCCGACACAACTGGTGCTGTCGCTCTTTTGCCGAGCCGTATAGTAGCACATAATCTTTCCGTTGAGGTCGAAGAGTTCGGGAGCCCAAAAGCTGCCACAAGTCCATTCGGGCCACTCATCGAAGATGAAACCCATCGGCTCCCAAGTCCGCAAGTCCTTCGAACGGTAGCGCTGATAGGCTTGCCGTCTATTGCCAGAAGTGGCTGCAGCATAATAGGTCTTGCCAACACGAATGACCGACGGATCAGGAGCATCGGCATCGATAACGGGATTCTTGATCTCGGTTTTTGCAGCTTTGCGAGAACGCGAGCTGGCCGTGGTTGGGCATAGCAAACCGGAAAGCAAGAGCAATGCGAAGGAAAGAAGGTGGAGGTGTCTTACATTTACCATTTTATCATTTAATCATTTTATCATTTCTTTTGCAAAGATAGGAAAAACATTGAACATAAAGATTAAAGATGGAAGTTTTTTCGTATCTTTGCACAAAATATGCATCATGACGAAGCATCTCACACTCATTGCCTTCATAATAGCATCGCTTCAAGTCCTTGCCATCGACACAAAAGTGCCCGAACTGCATTGGACCTTGCCGACAACACTTGAAGGCATTCGTCAAGAACGCGCTAACCTGAAGATAGAGGAAGAGCCAATGCCCGTCTCGATTATGTGTCAGGGAAGGGGGGATAAAGAAGTTCAAGGAGTTAAAGGAGTTAAGGGAGTTAAGGGAGTTAAAGGAGTTAAGGGAGTTAAGGGAGTTAAAGGAGTTAAGGGAGTTAAAGGAGTTAAGGGAGTTAAAGGAGATAAAGAAGTTCAAGTCGATGTGGACAAGCCGGAGAGGTATTGGACGGTGAAGCGCGACATGACCCTTGCAAGCGCACCATATATTGCGCTTGGTATCGCTCTGCATGCAGTAAAGCGAGATGTGCGAAAGGTCAACAACGACATCAACGATGGCTTCAACAACAAGGTTGACGACTATCTTCAATATGCACCACTTGCCCTCACCTATGGTTTGAAAGCGACAGGCTATCAAGGTCGCTCACAATGGGGGCGATTGTTGGTGAGCAATGCCTTCTCCGCCGCCATTATGGCCGCTCTGGTCAATGGCATCAAGTACTCCACAAAAGTAGAACGACCCGATGGTTCCACCTCGAACTCCTTCCCTTCTGGTCACACTGCAACGGCTTTCATGGCTGCCACAATCCTTCACAAAGAGTATGGCTTGACGCGCAGTCTGTGGTATAGCGTTGGCGGTTATGCTGTAGCGACTGGCATCGGGGCTTTTCGCGTCATGAACAACAGACATTGGGTGAGCGACGTGATGATGGGAGCCGGCATAGGCATTCTCTCGACAGAACTGGGTTATGCCCTCTCCGACCTCATCTTCAAGGACAAATATACTTTGCGCAAAGAGATGGAAGAACTGAACGATGTGAGTGAGCATCCATCATTCTTCTCGCTTCAAGCTGGAGTAGGCATCATGCCAGGCAGGAAAGACCTTCCCAACGAAATCGTCATGGAAGGCGGCCCAATCCGCATCAAGCACGGCATCAGTTCTGTTATTGCTACCGAAGCCGCCTACTTCATCAATCCGCATCTTGGCTTCGGTTTGAGGGCTCGCATCAACAGTACTGCAGTCACGCCAGAATACGAGACATCGGAGTCGAGTTCCGACCAGCTTTCCAGCTTCGACGTCATGGGTGGCGTCTATGGCGGACTACCTTTGAACAAACGGATGAGCTTAGGAACAAAACTGCTCTTCGGTCGTCGTCATCTTGGAGACATTGAGGATAAAGAAAACGATGTGACGATAGAAGGCGGCAACAGTTTCATTTTTGGAACGGGCTTCTACTTCTCCTATGCATTGAAGCACAACATCGTTTGGCGGGCTGAACTCGATTACGACTTTACGCGCACAAGCCAAACATGTCTGAATCGGAGTTTCAAACTTCCTTTGCATCAACTGACACCAAGCTTCGGCATTTGCTTCAGCTTCTGATGCAAGTTTCGGAAGGTCTTTTTTTTTTGTAGTTAAGTAGGCAGTAGTTAAGTAGTTAAGCCTATACCAATTTCGTCTGCTTTCTACTTCCAAAGCATTCGGCATAACTACTTAACTACTACCTGCTCTTGACTTTAGTACGACTCCTCTTCGTTAGGGAAATCCTTAGCTTTGACGTCGGTAATGTACTGACCCACAGCATCGGTAATGACGGTTGAGAGGTCGGCATAGCGACGAAGGAACTTGGGCGAAAAGCCTTTGTTCATGCCCAGCATGTCGTGAACGACCAAGACCTGACCATCAGCCTGACCTGCACCAATGCCAATAATGGGCACTTTCACCATCTCGCAGACCTTCTTCGTCAAGGCTGCTGGAATCTTCTCCAGCACGATGGCAAAGCAACCCAAATCGCTGAGCAACTTAGCATCGCTAAGCAACTTCTCAGCCTCTGCCTCCTCTTTAGCACGAACGGCATAAGTGCCGAACTTGTTGATGCTTTGAGGAGTCAAGCCCAGATGTCCCATTACGGGAATACCGGCATCCAAGATGGCACGAATGGTGTCCTGAATCTCAACGCCACCCTCGAGTTTGAGAGCATCGCAACCACTCTCTTGCATGATGCGAATCGCATTCTTCACACCTTCAGTCGCATTGACCTGATAAGTTCCAAAAGGCATGTCGCAAACAACGAGAGCACGCTTCACACCACGAACCACGCTACGAGCATGGTAGATCATCTGGTCGAGCGTAATGGGCAAAGTCGTCATGTTGCCCGCCATCACATTGCTGGCACTATCACCAACCAAGATGATGTCGATGCCAGCCTGGTCCACAATCTGAGCCATCGTATAGTCGTAGGATGTGAGCATGGCAATCTGCTGTCCCTGCTCCTTCATTTCAATGAGACGGTGAGTCGTCACCTTTCGTGTATCGCTTACTAAATAACCACCCATTATTAGTTTAAAGTTTAGTGTTTCGTGTTTAGAGTTCTATTTTTTTGATGCATTTCTGCGTAAAGCGCTGCAAAGGTACAACTTTTTTTAGTATCTTTGCATACGAAAGAGCGAAAAACAGCGTTTCATGAAACAACTTCTCAGAATATACAAGGCTTCAGCAGGTTCAGGCAAGACATTTGCTCTGGCCGTGGAATACATTATGGAACTCCTGCAACCGGATGCAGGAAAAGGGTTCGAGCAAACGCTGGCCGTTACGTTCACGAACAAAGCGACAGCCGAGATGAAGAGCCGCATTCTGGAAACACTCTATGGGCTGAAGATGGGGCTGGAGGATGCTAAGCCCTATCTCGACGCTATCATGGAACGCTTCGACGAGATGGGTACTCCCATCACAAAGGAACAAGTCAGCATGCAAGCCGGAGAAGCCTTGACTGCCATTCTGCATGACTACTCGCATTTCCGCGTCGAGACCATCGATTCGTTCTTCCAGAGCATCCTCCGCAACATGGCTCGCGAGTTGGGTTTAGCTGCTAACCTGCAAGTGGAACTGTCGCACGATGAAATCATAGACAGTGCTGTGGACAGCCTCATCGACACGATGGATAGCAGGCATGATGTGAAGGATTGGGTGCTGGGCTACATTCGCGAACAATTGGACAGCGGCGACAAATGGGACATTGCAGGGCCGCTCAAGGACTTTGCCGCCAATATCTTCAAAGAGGACTATCAGCGCAGAAGCGAGGCTGAACTGAAGCGCATCAGCGATGCCGAGGTCATCAAGGACTTCAAGAGCAAGATGATGGCTATCAGGAATCGTGCCAAGAAGGAGGTGGAAGAAGCTGTGGACGAGGTGATGAGCCAAATCGGCGACTACAGCCAAATCAGCTACGGAAAGAACCTCTATTCGTTCCTCTTGAAGGCTCGCGAAATGGAAAGCGAAGGACCGGGGAAAACAATCGAGACGATTAGGTTTAAGGGGCAAGGAGCAAGGAGCAAGGAGCAAGAGGTGGCTTTACAAGATGCTTACTCCCGATTGCTTGCCCTCTATCCCAATTGCCGCAAAGAATACCTCTCCGCAACTTTGGCGTTGCGGCATCTTGGACCGCTTCGGCTCTTGGAATACATTGACCAGCGAGCTCGCGAAATTGAAGGCGATGCAGGTCGTTTCACGCTCAGTTCTACCCCAGCCCTGCTCAGCAAAATGATTGAGGGAAGCGATGCGCCCTTCATTTTCGAGAAGATTGGTACATTCATCAATAATGTGATGATTGACGAGTTCCAGGACACCAGTCTGATGCAATGGGAGAACTTCAAGAAACTGCTCTTCGAGAAACTCGCTTCAGGCGGGAAAGGTTTGTTGGTTGGCGACATCAAGCAAAGCATCTATCGTTGGCGAAACGGAGATTGGAAGATTCTCTACGGCATTGAGAGCGAGCCCGAACTCAGACGCTTCAATATCAAGCCCAAGCCACTCGACATCAATCACCGAAGCCACCAAGTCATTGTCGATTTCAACAACGCCTTCTTCCTTATCGCCGCTCAAAAACTCGACGAGATAAAGCCCGATGCCCCCATCAAGCTGAAAAGCATCTATTCGGATGTTGAACAAAAGCCCAAAAAGAAAGACGGGAAAGGATTTGTAAGGGTGAGGCTCTATAAAGAGACGGACGATTACATCCAAGATACCGTCGTAGATATGGCAGAGCAGATTCGAAGGCTGCAGGAAGGCGGTCTCGACCTCGGCCAAATTGCCATTCTGGTCCGAACAAACCTAATGGCTCGGCAACTCATCGACGGATTCAGCCTCTATGCTCCCGACATCAATCTTGTCAGCGACGAAGCATTTCTGCTCGAAGCCTCAACCTGCGTTCAGATGATTGTGGCAGCTCTAAGGTTGCTTATCGACAAGCAACACACAGACAAGATTTCCGAGAAATACCTGATGCTTCATTATCTACGAGATGTGCTCGGAAAGGAAGAGACGACCATCCAAGATGTTGCCAAGAAGGAGGTCGAGGACGTCTTGCCGAAGGAATTCACGGAGGGCAAAGACGACCTACTGCAATTGCCACTCTATCTGCTTGCAGAAAGGCTGTGGCGCATCTTCTCGCTTGGCAATATAGAGAACGAAGATGTCTATGCGCTGACCTTCTTCGACGAGTTGCAGAACCACCTTCGCAGCGCCGCTGCTCCCGACATTCAGACCTTCCTCACGGCTTGGGACGAGAAGCTCAGCAAATGTTCCGTGACCGGTTCGACAGGGAATGGCGTTCGCATCATCACCATCCATAAGTCGAAAGGGTTGGCGTTCCACACCGTCATGTTGCCTTTCAGTCATTGGGACATCGAAAGGGACAGACAAGGCGACGTGCTTTGGTGCTCGACAGACAAGGCTCCTTTCAATGAACTTGGTGCCCTGCCCATTTCCATTCAATCAAAAGCTGTTAGAACATCTGTCTTTGCTCCCGATTATGAAGAGGAACACCTGGAACGACGCGTCGATGCACTCAACACGCTTTATGTTGCTTTCACACGCGCCATCGCCAATCTATATGTTTGGGGCAAGACGAAAGCCAATACCGCTGGCGAACTCATCTACTCGACACTTAGCAATGACGAGAATGACACGAGCGAAGAGGTCTTCTATTACGAGACAGGCTCTCCTCTTACAGAAATCAAGCATGAGGACAAGAAGAACCTGAACCGACTGCACCTCGAACATCAAGAGAAAGATGCCATCGACGTGAAGGTCGTGACAAGAAATCCTGCGCTCTACTTCCAGCAGAGTAATCTGGCTCAAGATTATCTCAAAGAACAGGCCAACGAAGATGGACAAGAGACAACAGACATCAAGCTCTCTGGGCGAGAGGTTGGCAAACGCATGCACGAAGTGCTAAGCCGCATCAATGATGTCAGTCAATTCGACGAAATGCTCAAGCAAGCTCGTCAAGAAGGCATCGTTGGTGAAGACAAGGACTGGGATGTCATCGTCGAAAACATCAAGGAAGGCTTAGGCAATCCTCTCATCGCATCATGGTTCAAACCGGATAACATCATCTATAATGAATGTGCCATTGCAAGCATTGACGAGAAAAAGGGACTGCCTCAAGTGCTTCGTCCTGACAGAGTCGTGATGAAGGACGGCAACATTACCGTCATCGATTATAAGTTCGGACATCCCAACCACCTCTATTACGATCAGGTAAAAGAATACATGAACCTCATGAAGCAAATGTATCCAAAGCATAACGTGCAAGGCTACATCTGGTACGTCATGAGGAAAAGAGCGGTACAAGTCCATAGTTCATAGTTCATAGTCCATAGTTCATAGTTAAGAATGAAGAGTTTTCTCTCTATAATCGCTGCCGATATGCTTGCGCATTTCTCGAACGATATGCGTGATGTGACAGTCGTCTTCCCTGGCAAACGTGCTGGCATGTTCCTTAGTCGTGAGTTTGCCCTTTTGAGCGACAAACCAGTTTGGGCTCCCCGCTATTGCATGATGGGCGACCTCTTCCAGAGTCTTACCTCCATTCAAATTGCAGACCAGCTCGAATGTATCTGCCAACTTCACGGTGTGATGCAGGAAGTGCTTGGGGCTGATTATACCGAAACCATCGACGAGTTCTGGAGCTGGGGCGAAGTACTGATGGCAGATTTCGACGACATCGACAAGCATCTTGCCAACGCCCAAGCCATCTTCACCAACATCGCCGACCAAGAGCGTCTCAAGAACTTCGACTATCTCGACGACAATCAACGAGAAACGCTGAAACGCTTCTTTGGTCATTTCTCTTTGGCTAGCAGCACTAAACTACAAGAGAAGTTCCTGAAAACATGGGAACACATGTTCGAGATTTACACACTTTTGCACGAGAGGCTTCTCTCCGAAGGCAAACTTTGGGAAGGTGCACTCTATCGTCATGTCATCGAACAAATGCAGACTGACGATAGCATGGTTCAGAGGCTCTTGGAGGGCAAGCGAGCCATCGTTTTTGCTGGCTTCAATGTCCTGAACAACGTGGAAGAGGCCATGATGAGCCTCATCCAACGAGAGGGCAAGGCTCGTTTCTATTGGGACTACGACATCTATTATTGCGATCCGAAGAAAGACTTCGAGGCAGGCTACTTCATGAAGCAGAACCTTCGCAACTTCCCCAACGCCATCAGCGATATCGAGGAGTTCGACAACTTCAGCCACCTGAAGGATGTTACCTTCATTGCCTGCTCTACAGACAATGCCGCAGCAAGATATGTCAATACTTATATAAATGAAGAATTAAAAATGAAGAACCCACTCTCCACTCTTAACTCTTCACTCTTAACTCTTAACTCTTCACTTTCCGTCGTCCTTTGCAACGAAGCTTTGATGCAGCCCGTCCTTCATGCTATTCCCGAATCGGCAAACGAGGTGAACGTTACGATGGGCTTCCCTATTGCCGACACACCCATCTATGGCATCATCATGGCTTTGCTGAAGTTACAGATTGATGGCTATGATGCCAACCGCAAACGCTTCCGCTATCCTTTTGTGCAGACGCTGAGAAGGCAACCTCTCTTCGAACTACTTAACGAAGAAGATTGTCTGGTCTATCATTGCAGCAATACCGAAGAACTGCTCGAGTGGCTTCTTACGCTTGTCCGCCAGATTGCCCGTCATTATGCTATGATAGAAGAGCCCAATCTCTTCGAGCAACTCTATAGCGAGACCATCTTCCGCATTGACAGGACGCTATGCTTGCTTCGCGACTTAATACAAAAGGAAGATAATCCTCTCGTCATCTTGCCAGGGACTTTCCGACGTTTGCTGCGACAAATGATGTCGAGCACGAAGATTCCTTTCCATAGCGAGCCCGACAGAGGAATGCAGATGATGGGAATGCTCGAGACACGTTGCCTGGACTTCGAACACCTCCTCCTGCTTTCTGTTGAGGAAGGCAATCTGCCACGAAGCGCATATGCCAACTCGTTCATTCCTGAGACTCTTCGCGAAGCTTTCGGCATGACGACTCAAAAGCATCGCATTGCCGTCTATGCCTACTACTTCTACCGCCTTGTCCAGCGTTGCAAGCACTTGACCTGCGTCTATAATGAGAGTACGAACGAAGGTGTGCAGCACGAAATGTCGCGCTTCTTAAGACAAATGCTTGCCGAGACCAACATTCCCATCAAGACGTGTTGGCTGAGAAGCGAGCCTAAGCCAAAGGTGACACAGCCCATTGTGGTCGAGAAGACACCCGAAGTAATGCAGCACCTCAGGCATCGCTACGACCTGAGTCTGCCCGATGGCGAGCACATCACTCTCAGCCCCTCTGCCATCAACACATACATGGAATGCCCGATGCAGTTCTACCTGAACAATGTCTTGCGTATCCGTCGAGAGGATGACCCCGAGGAAGGCATCTCGGCCGACATCATCGGCAACATCTTCCACGACACTGCGGAGTTCTTCTACGAGTGGCTGCAACAACGTTTTGGCACAGACACCATTACTGCCGACATGCTTCAGGCGCCTAAGGTACTCGAAACGATGCTCGACGTCAGCTTCGATGTCTCTTGGTTTCATCCAACAGAAGAATTCGACCGCTTGCCCGTCATGCGAGAGCGATACAAACAGACAACAGACAATAGACAACAGACAATAGTCAATGAATACAAGGGCACAGTCCTCATTGCCCATGATGTCTTGTTGCGCTATCTTCAGGAACTCATAAACTATGATGTGCGGCATACGCCCTTCCGCATCATTGGTGCAGAGGAAGAACGTTCTTCAATCTTCAATCTTCAATCTTCAATCTTAGTTAAGGTTGGTGGCCGCATTGACCGCATTGACGAGATGGACGGCAGGCTTCGTATTGTTGATTACAAGACCGGTACCCACGAACCCGAGAAAGTGAAGATGGAGAATGTGGTGGGGCTGACAGCAAAACACGAAAGATACTATCTGCAGACCTTCCTCTATGCTTTGGCCGAGATGGAGAGGAAGGAATCCTCTTTGCCCATCCAACCCGTCCTCTTCTTCCCCATTAAGGCTACAAAACCAGATTACGACCCCTCGCTCAAGATAGATGGAGTTGTGGTTGATGACTTTGGAGCCCAACATGCCGAAGCCTTTAAGGCAGGTCTGCAAGAGATACTTGCCGACATCTTCAACCCCGACAAACCCTTTACTTGTACTACAGACACAAGGGTCTGCGAGTACTGCAAACTCGGACAAATATGTGGAAAGAAACTATAAACTATAAACTATAAACTATAAATTATAAACCCTAAAAACAACAACGATGAACATCAAAACTAAACTCTTCTCGCTCCTCTTCGTCCTTGGTATTGGACAAGCAGTAGCGCAACCTCTTTGCATTCCAACAGCTCAGGAGGTGAAACAAACAGAGGGCACCATCGAGGTGTCGAGCATCACAAATGTCACCTACAACGATGCCTCGCTGCAAACGGCAGCAGAGTATCTAGGCAAAGCCTGGGGTATCAAAGCTGCCCTGCAGAAGAAAGGCACAAGCTCTTCCATCTTCCTCTCCCTTCTCCCCCAAAAGGAAGCCAAGAAGCTCCCCCTAAAGGGGGTCGGGGGGTCTCTTGGTAACGAAGGCTATCGCCTGACAATCAGTCCCAAAGGCATCACTGTTCAGGCCACCACACCTAAAGGTGCTCTGTGGGGAGTACAGACGTTGCTCCAGATGAAGGACACGCACTTCGCGAAGAACAATGCCGGCGTGATTACAAAGGGAACGCTTCCTTGCCTCACCATCACCGACAAGCCCGACTACGCCATTCGCGGCTTCATGATTGATGCGGGACGCAAGTTCTACCCGTTGAGCTACCTCTATTCGCTCGTGAATGTGATGTCTTACTACAAGATGAACACGCTCCAACTGCACCTCAACGACAATGGATTCAATGACCAGTTCGAGGGGAGTTGGGACGACACCTACGCTGCCTTCCGCATGGAGAGCGACTACTTCCCTGGCCTTACCGCTATCGATGGAAGTTACTCGAAGCAGGAGATGCGCGACCTCATCCGCTATGCCGAAAAGATGGGTGTGGAGATTATCCCTGAGTTCGACGTGCCTGCCCACAGCCTAGCCTTCACTCACTACCGTCCTTCGCTGGCAGCAAAGAAGTACGATGACGCTCACCTCGACCTCGAGAACCCCACTCTTGTTCCCTTCCTCGACAGCCTCTATGCTGAGTATCTTGGTGGCCCAGACCCCGTCTTCACCGGTCCTCGCTTCCATATCGGAACGGACGAGTACAGCAACAAGGACTCTGCCATCTGCGAGCGCTTCCGTGAACTCATTGTGCACCTCTGCAATGAGGTCAAGAAGTACGGCAAGCAGCCCGTCTTCTGGGGAAGCCTGACCCATGCAAAGGGTGTGACGCCCGTGCCTTCCGACGGTGTGCTGATGAGCCTTTGGTACAACGGCTATGCTGATCCTACGGAGATGCACAAGCAGGGCTTCCACATGATTTCCATCCCCGATGCCTTCATCTACATCGTGCCCGCAGCGGGTTACTACAATGACTACCTCAACACCCGCTGGCTCTTCAAGAACTGGACTCCCCCGCTCATCCGCAACAAGCGTTTCGACCATCAAGACCCGCTCATCGACGGCGGCATGTTTGCATTGTGGAACGACTTCATCAAGAACGGCATATCCGTTGGCGACTGCCACGATCGCATCCTGCCCGCCATGCAAATCGTCAGCGAGAAGTGCTGGCACGCCCTTCGCGACACCACAGATGCAGCCTATGCCGAATGGACAAGCTTTGCCAGCATGCTCAGCGATGGTCCTCTCGCAGACGAGATAGGGCGCAAAAGCATGGTCAGCCATATCGACCTGAAGCCAAAGACGCAATTTTTCAATCCTCAATCTTCAATCTTCAATATCCATCAGATTGGCTATCCCTACACCGTCGAGTTCACCATCGACTGGGCCGACGAGAAGCCAGGTACCGTGCTTTGCACAAGTGAGCGCAGCACGTTCTACCTCTCCGACCCCATCAAGGGAATGCTCGGTTTCAGTCGCGACGGCTATCTCTTCCAGTTCAAGTACAAGGGCAAACCTGGCAAGCGCGAGACCATCCAACTGAAGGGCGACAACAAAGGCATCAGCCTCTATGCCGACGGACGGCTCGTAGAGTACCTCAAACCCGATACAGGGCATCGTACCGACAACAAGAAGAGCACCTACAAGATTATGCGCACCCTCGTCTTCCCCCTGCAGGAGACAGGCGACTTCCGCAGCAAGATAACAAACTTCAGCGCTTGGAGATAGAGAAACCTTAGGAGAGAACTGAAACGCCCCCAAGAGGGACACGTCCCTATCGCCAACGCGACGCGTCCCTATTGCCAACGCGACGCGTCCCTGTTTTTTAGCTTCCCAAAAGCTGTTGTTGATTAGAAAAATGAGATTTCTCCCTCTTCTCTTGTGAGAAAGGGAGATTTTTCATAATTTTACACCCGAAAACTATAAAACAGGATAAATGGCAAACATACAGGAACGTGCTGAACTGCACAAAACGATATGGAAGATTGCGAATGACCTGCGTGGCTCGGTCGATGGCTGGGAGTTCAAAGCCTACGTGCTGGGCTCCATCTTCTACCGATTCATCTCGGAGAACATCTGCGACTACATCCATTCGCTCATGGCTGAAATAGGTCAGCCCGACTTCGACTATGCCGCTATGAGCGACAACGAGGCCGAGAACATACGCCAGAAGATGGTCCAGGAGAAAGGTTATTTCATCCTGCCCTCGCAACTCTTCCAGAACATAGTGAAGACGTGCGACCGCGATGAGAACCTGAACGAACACCTCTCCAGCATCTTCCGCAGCATCGAGGCTTCGGCTATAGGAACGGATTCGGAGGACGACCTGCGTGGACTCTTCTCGGACTTCTCTGTCGATGACACGAAACTGGGTTCGACCGTCATCAAGCGCAACCAATTGCTGGCAAAAGTGCTGAAAACGGTCAGCACAATGGACCTCGGTTCGCGCTACGACGACACCCAGAACGACACCTTCGGCGACACCTACGAGTTCCTGATGCAGATGTATGCCAGCGAAGCAGGCAAGAGTGGCGGCGAGTTCTTCACGCCTCAGCAAGTGTCGGAACTCTTGGCCAGGCTGGCTTCGTGGCACAACCCGGGCATCCAGAAGGTTTATGACCCAGCCTGCGGTTCGGGTTCGCTCCTGCTGAAGTTCGCCAAGACGATAGGAAAGGAGAACGAGCACCTGAAGTACTACGGACAAGAGGTGAACCCGACGACCTACAACCTCTGTCGCATCAACATGTTCCTGCACAATGTGAACTTCGACAACTTCGACATCCGTCTGGAAGACACTCTGCTCAGGCCCCAGCACATGCAGGATGCGCCCTTCGATGCCATCGTCTCCAATCCCCCATACTCGCTCAAATGGGACGGCAAGGAGAACCCCATCCTGATGAACGACCCACGCTATGCTCCAGCAGGCGTGCTTGCGCCCAAGAGCGCAGCCGACCTGGCCTTCACCATGCACATGCTCTGGCACCTGAGCGAACGCGGCACAGCAGCCATCGTAGAGTTCCCGGGCGTGCTCTACAGAGGTGGGGACGAGAAGAAGATTCGTCAGTATCTCATAAAGAACAATTATGTGGATACCGTCATACAGTTGCCAGCCAACCTCTTCTTTGGTGTAGGTATCGCCACCTGCATCATCGTGCTGAAGAAGAGTGCCAAGACGGACTCGAAAGTGCTCTTCATCGACGCCAGCAAACTCTTCGCCAAGAACGGCAACAAGAATCTGCTCCTGCCTGAGCATCAGGACAAAATCATGCAACTCTTCCAGGCCCGGACGGACGAGCAATACTTGGCCAAACTTGTCTCGAACGACGACATCCTGGAGAACGAAAGCAACCTCAGCGTTTCGGCTTATGTGGAGCAAGAGGACACCCGCGAAGTCATCAACATCGAGGAAGTCAACGCCAGCCTCGAAAGCCTGATAGCAGAAGGCACAGCCTTGAACGAAAAGATAGCAAAGATAATAAAGGAATTGGGAGAATGAGTATGGTAGAGTGGAAGAAGTTAGGGGAAGTTTGCAACCTTGTAAGAGGAAAGGTTATCTCAAAAGATTATTTGAGAGATAACGAAGGAAAGTATCCTGTGTATTCATCACAAACTGCCAATAATGGTATCTTTGGATGTATTAACAGCTATATGTTTGATGGCGATTATCTTACATGGACTACAGATGGAGCCTATGCTGGAACCATATTCCGAAGAAAAGGAAAGTTTAATATAACGAATGTTTGCGGGCTAATAGATATAAAGGATAATAATCTTAATCAAGACTTTCTTTATTATTGGTTATCTCTTACGGCAAAAGATTATGTTAATGAAGGAATGGGAAATCCAAAATTGATGTCAAATGTGGCTGCAACTATCATCATTCCCCTTCCATCTCTTTCTGAGCAGGAGCGTATAGTTGGGATGTTAGATACTTTTACTTCTTCAATAGAGAACCTGAAGTCTCAAATCTCCCTTCGCCGCAAACAATACGAACACTATCGCGACAAACTCCTCGACCTCGAAGGAAAACCAGAGAAGGACATTCATTCTTGGGGAGAATTTTGCGAAATGATAAAGGGGAATGGCGTGCAAAAAGCTGACTTCGAGGAGGAAGGATATGGCTGTGTTCATTATGGTCAAATCTACACTCATTATGGCTCATTCACCTATGAAGTGAACAAGTTCGTGTCTAAAGAGGTCTTTGATAAAGCTAAGAAAGCCTCCAAGGGCGATATCATAATGACTGACACAAGCGAGAATGTTGAAGATATTTGTAAGAGCGTTGCTTATCTTGGGGAAGAAGATATTGCCGTAAGCAACCACGCTTTAATCATTAAACATAAGCAAAACGCCAAATTTCTTTCTTTTAGCACGCTTACAAATAGCTTTTTCGTTCAAAAAAAGAAGGTCGTCTTTGGAGTTAAGGTGTCAGGAATTAATCCCAAACACCTTGCACAAATAAAGATATATCTCCCTTCCCTTGAAGAGCAATCTCGCATAGTCTCCATCTTGGATGAGTTTGAGGCGAGCATCAAGAACCTGGAGGCTCAGCTCGAAGCCCGCGGAAAGCAATACGAATACTACAGAAACAAACTCTTGACTTTCGAATAAACATGAGCGACAGCCCTAAGCCACTCCCCAAAGTGCTGCTCAACGAGGTGCAGTACGAGGACCTCTTCTTCTACCAGAAGAGCGAGGTGCTGTACGCCTTGACCTTTCACTTCTGCAAGCGCTTCCTTCCCAGCAAAGGCGACCGAACTGTGGACCAGATGGTGCAGGCTGCTCGCTCTGGCAAGCAGAACATCATAGAGGGCTTTGCCGACGGCATGACCTCCACAGAGATGCAGTTGAAACTGCTGAACGTGGCCCGCTCGTCGCTGAAAGAACTCAGGGCCGACTACGAGGACTACCTCTCCACCCGTCACCTTGCCGTCTGGGATGCCTCACACCCCCGCTACGACACCATGCTCCGCTTCTGTCGCGAGCACAACAAGACAAGCGACTACGAGCCTTACTTCGTCCGCTGGAACGACGAGGAACTGTGTAATGTGGCCCTCACCCTGCTCCACATCACAGACAAGATGATGAAGACCTACCTGAGCGGACTCGACCAGCAGTTCGTCACACAAGGAGGCATCAAGGAGCGCATGCACGCAGCAAGGACGGGCTACAGAAAAGGCCAGGACGAGGAACTGCAGCGCCTGAGAGAAGAGAACAAAAGCCTCCGCCAGCAAGTGCCCATCCTGGAGCAGAAGATAGAAGCGCTGGAAAGGGAAAAGCACCACCTGGAAGTGGAGCTGGCAAAGGCAAGGGCGAGATATTAACTAGAGCTAGGGGGACTAGTTTTGACTAGTTCTAACTAGTTCTAACTAGTGAGACTAGTTTTAACTAGAGACAACCAGAACATTTCATTTATGGACGACTACAAGATTATAGTGGAAGAGCAGCACCAAACCGTAATGGCGCATTACGAGGTGCAGGAACGGCCTGCTGAGGGCTACCAAAGCGAGGCGCAGCTGGAGACGGCCCTCATCAACCAGTTGATGGCGCAGGGCTATGTCTATCACGTCATCCACAACGAAGAAGGTCTGCTCCGTAACCTCCGCGAACAGCTGGAAGCCCTGAACAGCATCAAGCTGAGCGATAGCGAATGGGCCAGGTTGCTCCCTATGATTTCGAACGAGCAGATGACCATTCAGGACAAGACCGAGATGCTGCAAGGCAAAGGCTACATCCTGGCCCTCACGCTCGACAATGGAGAAACGAAGAACATCCGCCTCATCGACAAGCAGAACATCCACAACAATCGCCTGCAAGTCACCAACCAATATGTGGAAGAGGGAGGGGCATTCAAGAACCGCTATGATGTCACCATTCTTGTGAACGGCTTGCCAATGGTCCACATCGAACTGAAGAAGCGAGGCGTCCCTATTAAAGAAGCCTTCAACCAAATCAACCGCTATCTGCGCGACTCGTTCTGGGCAGGAAGAGGAATGTTCGACTTCGTCCAGGTCTTCGTCATCTCGAACGGCACAGAAACGAAATACTACTCCAACACCACTCGCTACGCCAAAGAGAAGGAGAACGACGGAAGCCCTCGCAAGCACAAGACAGACGGCAATACCTTCGAGTTCACCAGTTACTGGACAGACCAGGAAAATCACAGGCTGACAGACCTCCGCGACTTCACCACCTCGTTCTTTGCCAAGCACACCATCCTGAACATCCTGACCAGATACTGCGTCTTCAATGTCGATAAGCAATTGCTCGTGATGCGTCCCTACCAGATTGCAGCCACAGAGAAGATACTGCTGCGCATCCAAACCGCCATCAACAACCGTTGGCAAGGCACAACAAAGGCAGGAGGCTACATCTGGCACACAACAGGCTCGGGCAAAACGCTCACCTCGTTCAAGACGGCACAACTGGCCTCGCAAATGCCGGAAGTCAGGAAAGTGCTCTTCGTGGTCGATAGGAAAGACCTGGACTACCAGACGATGAAGGAGTACAACAACTTCGAACCCGACTGCGCCAACTCGAACACATCGGCCAAGGTGCTCCAGAAGCAGATGAAGGACGAGAACTGCCACATCATCATCACGACGATTCAGAAGCTATCGAACCTGATGAAGCCCAGCATCTACGACGGTGACGAGCAACTTCGCGAAATCTTGCAGAAGCAGAACATCGTGCTCATCTTTGACGAATGCCACAGAAGCCAGTTTGGCGAGATGCACCAACTCATCACACGCAGAATGAAGCGCTACATGATGTTTGGCTTCACAGGTACACCCATCTTCGCCGTAAACGCCAACAAGGGCAGCAAGTACTCCACCACAGCCCAACTCTTCGGAGGCGAGCCGGACCAGGACGGACAGCCCACGAAAGCCCTTCATACCTACACCATCATTAACGCAATTGGCGACAACAATGTGCTCCGTTTCCATGTGGATTACGACTCGACCATGAAGATGAAGAGCGACGTGGAGCGCAAGCAGGTGTGGGGCATCGACACAGAAGAAGCCCTGCACGACCCCAGGCGAATCTCTATTGTCACACGCTACATCATAGAATCCTTTGCCACCAAGACCAAGCAGGACAAAGACATCTATACAATGAACCGTCTGCTGAATGTTCAGGATGTGGTCAAGAAAGGCAAACACGTAGAAGAGAAGAAGCAGACCTACAAGACACAGGGCTTCAACAGCATCTTTGCCGTGGATAGCGTGAAGGCAGCCATTATGTACTATAACGAGTTCAAGAAGCAACTCGCAGCAGAAGGCGCTCCAAACCTAAAAGTGGCCACCATCTTCACCTATTCAGCCAACGAGGAAGAACAGGACGAATGGGGCTTCGAGGACGAGAACCCAGAAGGAACAGAAGGACTGGACCTGCAAAGCCGAAGCGCTCTGGAAGCGGCCATCAAGGACTACAACCAGATGTTCGGCTGCAACTACTCGACAGATGGGGACAACTTCCAATCGTATTACAAGGATGTGTCGCTCAGGATGAAGAACAAGGACATAGACATCCTCATCGTGGTGGGTATGTTCCTGACGGGCTTCGACGCCAAGACACTCAACACGCTTTGGGTGGATAAGAACCTGAAACTGCACGGACTCCTGCAAGCATACAGCCGCACAAATCGCATCCTGAACTCTGTAAAGGATTGTGGCAACATCGTCTGCTTCCGAAACCTGAAGGACGCTACGGACAAGGCACTCTCCGTCTTTGGCGACCCCAATGCGAAGGGGCTCGTCTTCATGAAGACCTACGAGGAATACTATCGCTTGGGCTATCAGGATGTGAAAGGTCGCGACCACTTGCCCTATGTGGAACTGATAACACAACTGCTCAGCCTCTATCCGTTGGGCGAAATGAGAGATATGCTTGACGAGGAAGGACAGAAAGCATTCGTGCGGCTGATGAGCGAAATCCTCAGGCTGAGGAATGTGCTGAGTGTGTTCGATGCCTTCGACGAGAAAGCCAAAATCATCTCCGAAATGGACTATCAGGACTACAAGGGATGGTATTTGACCTACTACACGAAACTTCGTGAAGAGAAGGAAGAGAAAGACCGAGAAAGCATCAACGACGACCTCATCTTCGAGATAGAACTGGTCCGCCACGACCAAATCAACATTCACTACATCCTGGCCCTCGTGCAGAAATATCACGACTCGAACTGCTCAGATAAAGAGATTATCGTGCAAATTAAAAAGCAGATGGATGCGAGCCCGGATATGCGCGACAAACGCGAACTGATAGAGCACTTCATCGAGAGGATGACGCCTGAAAAGGGTGGAGATGTGGGCGAGCAATGGGAAGACTACATCGAACGCGAGAAGAAGAAGGAACTGAACACCATCATCGAGGAAGAAAACCTGAAGCCCAAAGAAACGGCAGCCTTCGTGGAGCGCGCTTTCAGGGACGGTTATGTCACAGAAACAGGCACAGGCATCGCCAAGATTCTGCCACCTTCGAACCCCTTCCTGCCAGAGAGTGGAGAGAAGAAGCAAACCGTCATCGATAAGCTGAAAGCCTTCCTCAGCAAGTTCCTCAATACCTCAGAAAGAGACGAAATAAGTTTCTACGACATCTCAGAGCCAGAAGGAACCTATCTGCAAGCAGCGGAAAAATAACCAAATGAACTGCAAAAGTCTTCCTCTAATTTGTCTTCTAATCTTGCTTGTAGGATGCGAGAAGCAGAAATACGAAGATTTTGTTGAGCCTGAGCCAGACCCAATAAACATCATTCCGTATCCTGATGAAGACGATAATATAGACGAAGGACTTGTTCCAGTTACACCAAACAGGACAAAGACAATCTTGTCCCTATAATTAGTGTGTCACTACATGTGGTTTCTGCCACATTATTACACTTTTTTTCCTTTTGCGTCATGCTATCACACACTTTTTTTGCATTTATCGCTTTTCTTCGTATCTTTGCAGTCGAAACCATAAATATATTATATATGAAGAGATGCTATCTTTTGCTGGCAGCGCTGGCACTTAGCCTTGCTAGCCGAGCCGAGTTTGTTTTTCAGGAAGGACTCATTGCAGACATCACGCCGAAAGGCTGGCTTCTGGAGTTCCTGCAGCGACAGAAGACAGGACTGACGGGACATCCTGAAGCCCTATCCTACCCCTACAACACTTGCCTCTGGGCTGGCGAGATACCTCGAAATGGCGACTACGGACAGGACTGGTGGCGATACGAGCAGACTGCCTACTATACCGACGGCTTGCTGCGATTGGGCTACCTGCTTGACGACGAGGAACTCATCACGAAGGGCGAGGCAGGCATCAAATACACTCTCTCGCATCCGCAATCCAACGGCAGGCTGGGCTCCTCTGTCATCAGCAGTCTCTGGCCGCAAGCCGTCTTCTGGAGAGCTATAAAAGCCTATGCCGATACACGCGGAATAACGACAACCCTCAAGAACCAGATGCGCAGGAACTACAACTCGATGACCAACGACGACCTCGCTAAAGGCCGTCGCCACATCCTCAACCTCGAAGGCTTACTCTGGCTTTATGGCGAGACTGGTACAAAAGCTCTGCTTACCAAAGCCGAGACAGCCTACAACACAGGCGGCTTCGAGTTCGACAAGACCGATGCCGGCAGCGATGAGTTCATCCACCTGCATGGTGTCACCTATTGCGAGATGCTCAAGATTCCCCTCCTGCTCTACGCTTACTCGGGCAAGCAAGCGTATCTCGACATCGCAATGAATGCAGAAAGGAAGTTGGAACGCGACCATCTCCTGCCCGACGGTGTGCCCACCAGTGCAGAGTACACGCAAGGGAACAACATCGAAGTGGCTCACGAGACTTGCGACATCACCGACTACACCTGGTCGCTCGGCTATTTTCTTACCGCAACAGGTCAGGCTGAATGGGCCGACCGCATAGAGCGCGCCATCTTCAACGCCGCCCCGGGTGCCGTCACCTCGAACTTCGATGCAGTACAGTACTTCTCGTCCGTCAACCAAGTCATCTGCACAGGCAACTCCGACAACAACAAGTTCAAGCGCGGCTCGACATGGATGGCCTACCGACCCACCCACGAGACCGAGTGCTGTGCCGGTAACATGCACCGCATGATGCCCAACTTCGCCTCACGACTCTGGATGCGAGGCCAGAACGAAGCCATCGTCGCAGCAATGTACGCCCCCAGTGAGATAGACTTCAAGGTAGGCGAGACTCAATGTCACATTGCAGAAGAGACGTATTATCCCTTCAGCGGCGACATCACCTTCCGCTTCTCCCTGCCAGAGCAGACGCACTTCCCCTTCGTCTTCCGCATACCTGGATGGTGCAAACAATATGAGGTCAAAGTAAATGGAAGCCCTGTCGATGGAGGATTCAGGGCTGGGACGTTCGCGACTTTGGAACGCGACTGGCAGAATGGCGACGTAGTGACGCTCTCCTTCACCTTGACCCCAACCGTCGTAGAGGCTGCAGGTGGACAAGGCAAATATGTGGAGTGCGGGCCGCTTCTCATGGCTTATCCCGTCCCTGCAACTGTCACCGAAGACACGAACACCTACAGCAACATGAACGGCAAGGTGCCTGGCGACGGCTTCAAATGCTGGAGCATGAAGCCAAACGGCTCATTCAACTATGCCCTCAACACCGATGCCGAAACGCTCACCCTCAACGTCAATCAAGAGAAGCTGCAGAATGCTTATCCCTTCGACCTCGACGGCACACCGCTTTCAGTCAGCCTGCCCGTCCGCCCCATCACTTGGTCTGTGGAGAGCAACCGCTACAATCCCTTCCAGCCTGCATCCGAATACATCGTGCTGACTGGCAATCAGCGCAACATCGACCTCGTTCCCTACGGTGCAGCAAAGCTTCGCGTCACCGTCTTCCCTGATGCTCTTCGCAAACAGAAGAAGACTCTGACGGACTCCCTGCTTGTCAATCCTGACTTCGAACTTGCATCTGCCACTCAGGTCAATCATGGCGGCATAGAGAAGAAAAGCTACAAGCCTTACGGATGGAGCATACAAGGCACGCTTAATGGCAACAGCTACGGCATCAACCACGATGCCGCCAATCATTATGGCGAGAATGTCCTCTGGTTTAACACAAGGCCTTTTCCGCTCGACTTCCAACTCTATCAGACCATTCCCGCCTCGAAGCTCACGCCAGGCAACTATCGTGTCCGCTGTCTGCTTTGGTGCCAGACAGGAGCATTCGGAACTTGCCGACTCTTCGCCAACAACAATGTCCAATACTTTGGCAAAGAGAGCGACTACAATCTGAACCTGACAGAAGGCGAGAATGCCACCTTCGCAGGATACAGAGGAACATCCGGGGCAACATTCATCCTGCAGGAAATGGAAGTGACGGTCAGCATAGAGGAAGGTGAGAGCCTCAGCCTCGGCATCCGAACAAGCTGCCTGAAGCCCGATGGAACACAAGCCTCGAGCAGCGAATCGACAGGCTGGTTCAAGGCAGATCACTTCCGAATCGAACGCGTCACAGACGACGAAACATCTGTCCGGACAATAGACGGCAGACTGAAGACAACAGATAATAAATTCTACAACCTGCTTGGCCAACAAATAAGCAACGTCCCAAACGGGCTATATATCCAGAACGGCAAGATAATCCTTAATCCCTAACTATCATGAAATACTATCATTACCTCTTCCTGTCAACTTTGCTTCTGCTCTCTTCATGCGTCCCCTTTGACTTCTCAAATGCCTCTGTGCAGAAGATAGGCGACCTGCAAGGCGCTCCGAAGCAAAGCTATCAGGGAATGGCCATGTATGGCAATTACCTCGTCAGCCTGCAGAACACAGGATGGGCCACTATCTATCAACTTCAGAACAACAAGATGCAGATGCTGCACCAGTTCCCTTTGGCAAGCCACACAAACGAGAATCATGCCAACGTCGCCTTCTTCGGCACAGAGCGTTACCACAAGTCCGACATGTTCCCGCTGCTCTATGTGTCGCAATGTTCAAAGCAGCAATATAAAGGAATGAAAGATGTCTGCTTCGTGGAGCGCATCTCGCTTACAGGAGCGCCACAATTGGTGCAGACCATCGTACTCGATGACCCGAATGGCCTCTTCGGTTATGCTCTGCAATGGATGATAGACAGTAAGCACAACCGTTTGATAGGTTATGGCAATACCATCGAGAATCTTGGCAAAGGCAATCGCTGGCGAACGATAATCTTCCCAATGCCAAAGCTCAGCGATGGCCCCATCGTCCATCTAAACCCACGGAATGCCCTCGACAACTACTGCATTCAAGACCTTGACCCACGCTTCCCTTCTAACCATATAGGGCAAGGAGCATGCATCAAGGGCAATCAGATGTTCATCCCCGTTGGTGTGGGGACAGAAAAGCAGCCCAGCATCCTCTACGTCTGGAACCTAAAGACAAAGCGGCTCGACGGCATTCACAACTTCCAGCAGCAAGTGCCTCACGAGTTCGAGGACTGCGAGCCCCACCGTCGCGCCCTCATCATGCAAACAAACGGAGGCGGAGTAGTCCGCATCAAACCTCATCGATAATCAATAGACACCTCACATGAAACACATTCAGTATCAAACAGAAGGAACCTGTTCACAACTCATAGATGTGACTGTAGATGACAATGATGTCATCCAGCAAGTATATTTCGTCGGTGGCTGCAACGGCAACCTGCAAGGCATCTGCCGACTGGTAACAGGTCAGAAGGTTGACGACGTCATCAATCGCCTCGACGGGATTCGTTGCGGCACTAAAAGGACTTCGTGCCCCGACCAATTGTGCAGGGCATTGGAAGAACTAAAGAGCAAAGGCTAACGCTTCAAGACTTTTGTCCCCTTTTGGACATATACACCAGGCTGACTGGTATTGCTTACGCGCTGACCTGAGAGATTAAACCAAGCCCCATGCTCGCTCTCTTCTTGAGGAAGAGCATCTATGCCTGTCGGGTCTTCATCTTTAAGGTAACCATAGACGGCAAACTCGTAGATACGAGTGGTGTATTCATTCTGCTCGCCCTGAATAATCTGCAAGCGAACACGTGTCGTGGTGATAGGTTGCGAAAGGGTGCGCACTACTTTGTTCATCTGATTACCCTCTACCACATCAGCATCAACCCACGTCCCGTCTTCTGCCTGATATTGTAGCTTGAAGGACTTGGCAACATAGCCCCCACTCTCACGAGCTGCACCAAGCACCATCCACCGGTTCACGACTGCAGTATCCTTCAGTATGTATTGCAGATAAGGTGTCTGACTCTGCGAACCTCCAACGCACCATTTGGTAGTCGGATCTTGATCGTTGGCATAGCGAGCAGCCTCGTTGGTGTTGATCTGATGCGAAGCACTGACAGAACTCGGCACAAGGCGATCGTCTGCATATTGAGCATCAGGCATCGAAGACTCTATCTCGGTGGTGAGGGGAGTGAAGGCTACTACGTCGTCGGCCTGATTAGCAGCAGTAGTTGCAGCAAAGAGGAAGGTCTTGTGGTCGGAAGAACTGATGGTGACCTCGTTGATATCATCGGGAAGCTCTATACCATATTTATATATATAGAGCATCTGCATCGTCTGGTTGGTCTTATCCGACACCTTATGGGCATGCGATGATGCAAAGACGATGTTCTGCTTGCGGTAGTTCTCTGTAATGGTGGTGCAGGAAGGTGGTTCTGCAGCACGACCTGTGAAGTAAGGCACATCGAGCACAGTCTCTTCCTCGCCTGCCGTGACGGTCACTTTGGCTCCTGCCTCTGTTGGACTGGCAAGGAGCAGGTAGAGTTTATTTTCGCCAGACTTCCTGTTTAAAGCTATCGTTTGAGTTGAACTTAGGCGCACCGCATTCCTGGCTGAGCCATCGCGAGGTCCCATCAAGAAGTCAACGCCATCGCATGTAAGTGTGTCGGGGATGAGTTCTGCTGGATAAGCATATGTATAAGTGGAAGCGGCGCTACCTCGAGCCTTGTCGTAGCTCATCATATCAATATTATATGTAAGTGCGACGGGTGAGCCAGCGTCTCCTGCCTCTTCGCCCGACAGAGAAGAATTGGTTTGCAAGCGGACTGCAAAGGTCTTGGGTTGATAGTGTCCGATGTTAAAAAGGATATCATTCCCATCGGTTGTTGCTGAACCTATCTCTTCCTCTATACCATTGACCTCACGAGCCGACACGATGGGAACGGGGAAAGAGAGGCGCACATTCTGCTGGTCTTCGCCTACCCATTCATAGACACGGACAATGAGTTCGTCTGTATCTTCGGCCTTCTTCAGGACTTTGATGGCAACCTTGTCCGTGCTGAGCGAAGCAAAGGCAACACGACGGCCAAGGGCTCCTGCATGTTTGGGAGCAACAAAGGCTATGAGTGGCTGATTAAGTTGTCCTGCCTGCATCTGGGTCTGCTCGCTCCATCCTCCTTCGTGAGGGAACAAAGCATAGGTAAACTTGTTGGGGCCAAGGTCCATGTTTGCCTGATGGTCATAGTTCTTGCAGGAAGGCGTACGCAGCAGGGTGAGTCGCAGCGATGTGTCGTTAGGCTTATCCCAGCCATACTTACAGTCAGAGAGGATAGATACACCATAGCTGTTGGACGTATTACTTTGGTCGGCCCATTGATTGCCACACACCTCGTACTCATCGCTTGTACGGATGCCGCGACTGATGGTACCAAGGGAGATGTCGTAGGTGGTACGGGCATTCTTGAGAGTAGAAGCATAGAAGGGGAAGTTGACCTTCAGCATGCGCTCGTATGTTTGCCAGTCCACCTCGTTAACACACTCTATGCGGTCGTTGACGGCATTCATGCGGATGTACTGAATGAAGGTAGAGCCTTCCTGTTGACGCTTAACCTTCAACGATTTGCGCAACGGGCCATCCTCTACGAGTTCTATCTCGACGTTCTTCGATACATACGACGAAGGCGTACGACACACGTCAGTATAGCTCACCTCCCATGCTGGCCAGGTATCCTCGTGGTCATAGATGAGCTGCTGCCGAATAGCGGTATTGATTAAGGTTCGACGGTTCTGCAAGTCATAAAGATTTGAGATGTCTCCGTTGCTGTTCACGGAAATACGATACTTGCCATTTGCCATCCGCTTCTGGCTGTTACCCATCTCTATGGAGAGGTCGGAGGTTAGAGACGACTCCTCTCCTACCCTTGCCTCATAGACTGCATAGCCAAGCGAGGGGACAGTGGCAGCAAAGATGAAGTGCAGACTGCGTGTCGCGAAGTCGTAGCCTGTAACTTGCGAGAGCACCTCGTTGCCTTCGGGGTCGAGGACACGAACCTTCGTCTGCATACGGCCTGTATAGACAGACCCCTCGACTATGTCTGTCCGTTCGTGCGACAGCGGGTTATAGACCACGATTGGAGTACCTTCTGTCTGGGTATCCATCAATTGGATGGCAGCTCCTGCGCTCGTGGAGAGTTCCTGAGCAAAACTGCGGTTGGCAATATAGTACTCGTTGTAGGAATATTCATTGGCCGAGAGGATGCTTGTGCCAGTGATGCCGTCATGATGCTGCTGCCAGAGAGTACGAATCCAGGCATCTTGAAGTTGCTGAGAGGGATATTTCCTGACGCCAAGCCACATGGCAACCGAGGAGGCTTTCTCGGCAGCATCGGCAAGTAGCTCGTTCTTCCTGTTCCAAAGCTTTAAGGCGCCCCAACTGGTATAGGAGCCTACACCATGAGTCTTCATAGGCAACTCACTGTTCCACACCTTATATTGTCCGTTGTCGTGGTCTGCCATATATTGGAAGAACTCGTCGGGCGAAGCGAGACGAACCTTGATGGCTCCGTCCTGTTTCTCTGCGTTGTAGCAAAGCCAATAAGGAGTATTCTCGCCGTCATCGTCGGGGGCGTCACGAAGGGCACCGCCTCTGTCGCCACGCGGACCGACATATTTCACAGCCACGGGCACACCGCTTTCGCTGATGTTGGTGTTTATCTTGCTGAGGATATCTGCATCGTTCGTCAGATCTTTGTTCCAATCCTCGTGAACGTCGTAAGCTCCTGGCTTATAGATGGCATAGACCTTGCTGCCGTCCACACCTTGCCAGACACCGAAATGCGGCAGGGAGTTGTAAGCCGCAGAGCCCCACCCGAGCTTGGCCGTATGGAAGCCTCGCTGCCCGGCATGACGCATGAGGGATGGCAGAGCGTAGGAGAAGCCGAAACAGTCCGGCAACATCACATCGTAGCCGCCGCGCACACCGAACTCTTTCTTGTAGAACCGGTTGGCATAGAGCATGCTGTGCAGGATGCTTTCGGCCGACGACATCATCACATCGCTTGCGTCGATGGACATGCCGCTCACGTGCCACTGCCCGTTCTGGATGTACTGCTTCATTTGCTCGAACTCCTGGGGATAGTATTCCTTCATCCACATGTACTTGATGGCCCCCTCGTAATTGAGTCGGAAGCTTGGGTACTTGGCCATGAGCGCCATATTATCCACCAAAGTGTTCTTGACGTACTGGGAGATTGTAGTCTTGACGTCCCAGTTCCACTGTGTGTCGAGATGAGTGTTGGAAATGAGGAAGAAGGTCTTTTCATCCTGGGCCTGACAAAGCGCCCAGCTGGTGCAAAGCAGGATAGTGGCTAGTATGTTATTCTTTTTCATTTGCTGATTATTTTTCTAAAGCCTTTCGAAAGAGTTCGATTGTCTTGCCGGTTGGGAAGAAGTTCCAGTAATTGTCGGCACGATAGGTATCGACAACGAGTCGTCCCAACTGGCTCGGCTGGCTGCAGAGTTGTTCCAACTGAGCCTTGGATATCTGGAAATGCGGATAGGCAAAGAACTTAACTTCGTCATCGTTGCCGCCCGGGATGCGGTCGGTGCCTGTGTATGTCTGTGCCAGACAAGTCTGGCTCACGTCGTCGGGGTCGCCTGCTATGGGGTAGACATCCACCACATTCTCCAGTTGCATCACCTGATGACCCATCTCGTCCAAGACGATGGCTTGCCTTCCGGCTGGGTATTCATCTACTGGCCGCTCCATTTCGACGGGCACGATGATGGCATAGAGCGTGTCGCACATCCTCTCAATCCACGCCTGCCGACGCACAACCTCGCCCATATAGTGCCCACAGAAGAGGTGTTCGCTCTTGAGAATGACTTTGGCTGTCGAGACATAAGGCGAGGTGCGACGCTTTTCCATCGTCACCTTGAACGACTTGGCGCCCAGCATCTTGTGCGTGAACGTGCGATAGCCGGGTGCATAGAACTGCAGGGAGTGCTGCAGGTCGCGAACGCGGAACGAGAAGAGGCCGTTGCCGTCGGCTCTTGTATGGCTGAAGATACGGTGCTCCGAATCTATTTCGCGCACGGAAACCTTGGCGACGGCTCCGTCGGGGCCAGTCACCACACCACTGACATTGACATTCGTCGGACTTTGCTGCTGGTGCTGTGCCCATACAGGTGCCAGGCAGAAAAGTGTTACGATAAAAAGGAAATGCCTCATAGTTCTACATTGTTTTTGAGGGACATCAGTCATCCCCTATAGGGGAATGATAAACGCCCTATAGGGGAGTTGCGATTCCTCTATAGGGCGTTAGCCAATCCCCTATTTAAAGATTATCTTCTTGCCGTTTACGATGTTGATGCCTCGCTGCATCTTCTGCATTCGCTGGCCGGAGAGATTGTAGATATAAGCCTCCTCCCCGCTTCCCCTTTGGGGGAGTGCCATGATGCCCGTCGGGTCGTCGTCGGGATCGAAACCGCAGATCTGGCGATAGTCGCCGCGCTCGTACTGCCACTGCAGGATGGGATAGCCGTTGCCAGCCACTGGGTTCTGATGCCAAGGACTGCCCCATCTCTGTGCTATACCGCAAAGTTCCATGTGGCTCTTGCCTTCCTCGACAGGCTCGCCATTCAGCAACATATCGGCAAATATATAGGTTCCCGTAAGCACGTCAAGGTTAATAATGGTAGTGCCGAAGGGAAGTGCCGTTTTGCCATCCACTGTAGGATTCCATGCAATGACATTCGTATAGGTGCTGGCAGGAGTGGAGGAATTCTGGCCGCCTGCAACTATGCCGCCTGCAACGGTCGAATTGACGGGAGCTGCCGCATAGCAGTTCTCCATCGTCAGGTTCGTACGAACTCTGCCCACCAAGCCACCGGAGTAGTTGGCACTCGTGCCGTCGCCGCTTACGCTTGCTGCACTGTAGCAGTTGCGTATGATGACAGGGGAGTTGCCCAAAGTGCCGCCGATAGCTCCGACATAGCCTTTGCTCGTCACACTTCCTGTCACATAGCAGTTCTCGATAATCACAGGGAGCATATTCCCCTCTGCATCCTTGAAGGTGCTGTGACCTAAGGTGCCACCAATGATAGCAGCGCCCGATGCGGTGCCAGAGCCCTCAACTTTCGCATCGACAAACCCCGTGTTGCGAATCTCGCCACAAAGTGTGCCGAAGAAACTGGGATAGTACTGCGTACCGTTTGGCGTAAGGTTGCGGATGATGTGACCCTGACCATCGAAGTTAATTCTATAGCGGTAGCTATTACTGCCAGAATTGAGCTGCTTCCAGTCATAGCCCTGCATATCCACATCGGCGCCAAGCACGAAATAGACCATCTGATCCTGAATAAGGACATCGTGCATGTGGTCGAGCTGCTCAGGGCGAAGGATGACGTATGGATTATCCTGTGTGCCGTCGCCAGTCTGATAGGCATACATCATGTTTCTGCCTGCATTCTGCAGAAGTGTGACAAGCGTTTTCACATCCCTGTCTTTGAGGTTGCCCTCGGCGAGGACTTGCTGACCCTCTGCCAAAACATCTGCAGCCTCCTGAGTGCTGAAACCGCCAGCCTCGGCAATGGCAAGGTTCTCCTGTAAATCGCTGACAGCGACGGCAAGGGTTGCATAGACATCAATGCTGGTCTGGATGCTGTCCAGGGTTCGGCTAATCTTCTGGAGTTGAGTGTAGCGGGTGGCAACATCCTCAGTCCCTTCGGCCGTTTCCTTATAGAAAGCAATCGTGTTGTTGTAGCCAGCGTAGTATGGTGCGTCGCCATTCGCATACTCATCTGCCTTCGCATAGAGATTGTTCAAGACGGCAGCCAGCGTTGTCGGATCGGAATTCGCGCCCTTGCCACGATAGATGACTTTAATGTTGCCTACACCAAATCGCTCTGTGGAAGAGAGTGGCTGCTTGCTGCGCATGCCAATGGTCAGGCTTGCATTCGTGGTAAAGCCATACACCGTCTGGCTGTACTTATTGCTGTTGATGATGTTGTTTGATACAGTAGATGCAATGTTGGAAACGGTCGAACCATTGTCGGCAGGACAGAGGACCGGTGTAGCAACCTTCCCCACATAGTATTCGACGCTGTGTTCTGTGTCAAAGCCATTCAGTGTCATCTCGTAGAGACCATCGGAGACGTTTGTGGAGACGGTCTGTGAGATGTCAAACGTACCGCCCTTGACAATGCCGAGCGGCATGAAAGCCGTGCCGTTGCCGGATGTATAATTACAATCCTCACTTGCAACAACATTCCATCCTCTCCAGCCGCTCTTCATCAAATCGGCATTGGTGAACTTATAGGTTATATTGGCTCCGTTGCCGGTATAGAAGACGGGAGCATCCATTTCGCCACTGCTGGGATAGCCGTCATTGATGACGGGCCAGTCGCTTCTGTCCCATGTGATCTTATCCAAAAGCATAAGGCGGCCGTTGAAATTATTGTTGCGGTCGTAGCTGTGATAGAGGAGCCAGTCTTGTCCTTCGTCGTCGGTAATGATTTCACTGTTGTGGCCTGGACCTTTCCAGCGACCTTCGCTGCCTTCGTTGCCCTTGATGATGGTCGTGTAGTTATCGCTAACCATCTGTCCGCCCTGCTTGTTGACATATGGTCCCATGAGTTTCGTGGAGCGTCCCACGACGGTCTTGTAGGTACTGTTCTCGCCGTTGCAGCATGAGCCGACGCTGCAGAAGAGGTAGTAATACTTGCCGCGCTTGTAGATCATTGCGCCCTCGAAGGCACCGCCAGCCAGTTTCGTCACGCCCGCATGGCGTGTCCAAGAGCCGTTGGGCTGAGGGTTGTTAATGGGCGTGAAGTTCTTTATGGCAAGGGCATCGTCGGTAAGCTCAGCGATGCAGATGTCGTTGAAGCTGCCCCAAACGATGTACTTCTTGTCGAACTCCTCGACATAACACGGGTCGATGCTGTTCTTGACGCCAATTTCGGTACTACGGAAGAGCTTACCCTTGTCGGTAAACTTAGTGGGTGAATCGCCCACGGCAACGCCTATACCGGTTCGCGAGCCGTTGCCCCAAAGGGCGGATGCATAGTAGCAGATGTATTTGCCATCAACGTAATTGACGTCAGCAGCCCAGAGACTATAGTTGTCGCGGGTACCGTCGGCATGGATGCTGTCGTTCCACGTAGGTCGGGATATGACGCCTGACACGTTGGTCCATGTGACGAGGTCGGTGCTCTTCTTGCACTTGCAACCCGTTGCGTAGGCATAGAAGGTGCCGTCGGGTGCACGCTGCACTGTCGGATCGGGAAAGTCAGAACCGTAAACGGGGTTAGAATACTTCTTCTGTGCGTTAACCTGAAATGCCACAAAAGTGAGGAGAAAAGCGGTTATAAATATTTGCTTCTTCATACCTTTTTTATGCTAATATACATTATAATATACACTATTCTGCATGCAAAGATAATAAATAATAATGATGTATGCGCATTTTGCCAGAGAAAAAGCACAATTATGATGCAAAAAGTTTTGTTCCTTCATAGTTTTTATGTAATTTTGCACGCAGAAAACTAAAGGAATGAAACTTATTCTGCTCACTTGCCCAGAGTTCTTCGTGGAGGAAGACAAGATTTTGACGACTCTCTTCGAAGAAGGCTTGGACATTCTTCACCTTCGTAAGCCCAACTCGGAACCTGTATTCTGCGAGCGTTTGCTGAGCCTCATGCCAGAGCAATACCGCAGTAAAATCGTCGTTCACGACCATTTCTATCTTCGCGAAGAGTTCGGTCTGATGGGCATTCACCTTAGCAAACGACATCCGGAGGCTCCTGCGTCCTACAGAGGCCCCATCACCCGCACCTGCTACGACCTGGAGAGCGTCGTCGAGCAAAAGCCTACGTGCGAGTATGTCCTGCTCCGAAACATCTTCGACAGCATATCGGAAAACGAGAACAAGGCTTCCTTCACGACCGACGAACTGCACGCTGCAGCCCGAAGCGGTATCATAGACCGCAAGGTTATCGCAGAAGGAGGCGTCTGCCTCGACAACATCGAGCAGGTCAGAGAATGGGGATTCGGAGGCGTTGCCATCAGGGGCGACCTCTGGAACCGCTTCAATGTCCACTCCGGGCAAGACTATAAGGAACTTATCGCACACTTCCGCCGGCTCAGGAAAGCCGTAGGATAACAACCGAAACCAAGTAAATTCTTATATATCAGACTATGGAAGGAACGAAGTCATTCAAGGTGTTCTCAGGCACCAAGTCACGTTATCTTGCAGAGAAGATATGCCAGCAACTGGGCTGCGAGTTGGGCAATCTCTCTATCACTCACTTCTCCGACGGCGAATTCGAAGTCTGCTTCGAGGAATCCATCCGCGGTGTCGATGTCTTTCTGGTGCAGAGCACATTCCCCAATGCCGACAATCTGATGGAACTGCTCCTGATGATTGATGCTGCGAAACGTGCCTCAGCACGCACCATCAACGCCGTTGTCCCCTACTTCGGCTGGGCGCGTCAGGACCGCAAGAGCAAGCCGCGCGTTAGCATTGCTGCAAAACTTGTGGCAGACATGCTGAGTGTGGCTGGCATCACACGTCTCATCACGATGGACCTCCATGCCGATCAGGAGCAAGGCTTCTTCAATGTGCCTGTCGATCACCTCTTCGCTTCCAGCGTCCTCATGCCATACATCCAGGGCCTCAACCTGGAGAACCTGGTCATCGCGACACCCGACGTGGGCGGCTCAAAGCGTGCAAGCACCTACAGCAAGTACCTGAACTGTCCCCTCGTCCTCTGCAACAAGACCCGCAAGAAAGCCAATGAAGTGGCCACGATGGACATCATCGGCGACGTCTTCGATGCCGACGTCATCCTCATCGACGATATGGTCGATACCGCAGGCACCATCACGAAGGCAGCCGACCTGATGAAGAAGAACGGAGCCCGCAGCGTGCGTGCCATCGCCAGTCACGGCATCATGAGCGGACCTGCCAACGAGCGCGTCGAAGCCTCTGCGATAGAAGAGATGGTCTTCACAGACAGCATCCCCTACGCAGGCGGGTGCAGCAAAGTGAAACAACTGTCAATCGCCCCGCTCCTGGCGCAGACGATTCAGTGCGTAGAGAATAACGAAAGCATCTCCAAGCAGTATCTCTGCTGATTTTTCCTGTCCGTTTTAAGTCAAGAATAACGCCGGACTCCAGTCCTCTTTATGTCACATTTATTGGAGGACTGCAGTCTGGCAAAAATCTCACTATGGGAGGACTCCAGTACCACCGTGGAGAAACTCCAGTACCACCACGGGGAAACTCCAGTTTCACCACGGTGGTACTGGAATCCCGACTGAGAGGCTTGAAAACCGAACCGCACAGAAAGACCACAACACGCATGAAGAAACTCCTCTTTTCCCTGCTGCTGTTCTCCTTGGCGACTGTCGTCAAGGGCCAGGATTCGCTGGTGTATAGCATCATAAAGGAAGCCATCCTGGAAGACAGCCTGGCCCGCGAGGAGATGCGCTTCAACCGTGACGGCATACTGATGCCTGTTCGAGGCCTCATCCAGACGTTCACCCATCGCGACTTCAACAACCTGCCCGGACCGTTTCGCGAGAGCGGCAGCGCCACTCGTTGGGGCGACTACGGGCTGGCACTCTCGCCGCTCGCCGCAACATGGATAATGAAAGCCTGCGGCGTAAAGTCCCGAAGCACCACCCGACGCATGCTGACCTCCAACGCAATGGCTGTCGGACTGACAGTCGGAGTGACGCAACTGCTGAAAAACACCGTGTCGGAAACCCGTCCCGACAGAACAAGCACCAGCAGTTTCCCGTCCATGCACGCCTCGCTCGCCTTCATGGGAGCAACGATTCTCAGCCGAGAATACGGCCACATCAGTCCCTGGATAACCATCGGAGGCTACACAGCCGCCACAGGAACGCAGATGCTTCGCATCGGACACAACGCCCACTGGATGAACGACATCGCAATGGGAGCAAGCATCGGCGTGGTCAGCACACATCTGGCCTACTTCCTGACAGACAGACTCATAGGCGACAAAGGCATCCGACGCATGCCCTTCAGCCCGTCCGAACTGGCTCAACTGCAAGCCTGGAACCATCGCCCGTCAGGGTTCCGACTGATATCCGGCACAGAAACAAACGGCCGCTCGCTCGACGTCACAGACTTTGCCGAAGCCGAAGCAGGCTTTGACATGACAGGCGTCACACTGCGTAGCAGCGCCTCAATCACCGCAGGCTTCGAGGCAGAATGGTTCCTGACCGACAACATCTACCTCTCGGCCATCGGCCGCAGCACAATGTCGCAAGCAAAACTGCAGATTCCCGACAACAACATCACAGCCTGGGGCGAACAGATACACATCTATCACGGCAACATCTCTGCCGGCTGGATTCTACCACTGACAAAGGAGGTACACATCGGCGCGCGTACCCTTTGGGGCGTACGCTACAACGAAGGCGTCACATTCCGTCGAGTCGCAGAAGGAATGCAACTGGGCGAGCCGCTGCTCAACATCAAGTCACAACTCCGGCCAGAAGGCGGCGTCGGCATCATCATAGACATGCTCCAAAGCCACAACCAGGCGGTTGGCTTCACAATAGATTATCTGCACACATTCAACACACGTTTCATGGCAAACCGATGGGTCATCACCTCCTCATGGAAAGCAATGTTCTAAGACAAGAAAAAGCCTAAATCAACCTATTTTTTGCAAAAGCCACATTACAAAAGCACACCTATCTCATCACTTTTGCACATTATTTCTTGTTTGTTTGAAAGTAAAACACTAACTTTGCCCCAAATGCATTAAAAAAACTTATGAATATCTTCTCACGCCTATCCAATTGGTATTTCACTCGCAGCGCACTTCCCTATTGGTGCATCTTGCTCATCGATTACCTCACAATCATATTCTGTGGATACCTTGCCTACTACCTCTTCAACGGAGGAGAGCAGGTAACAAACCATTTCTGGGACATCATGAGGGATATGTGCCTGCTGCTCATTCCCTACACCATCGCCTTCCGCATCTTCCACACCTATAGCGGCTTCTTCCGCTACAGCAGTTTCGTGGACCTGGGACGCCTTGCGCTTGCAATGCTCTTGGGCTCCGTAATAGCATACGCCTGCTATCTGCCCATCAACCACTTCTTCCCAAACATCGAGAACCACTTTCTGGAGCACTACCCCAGGCTCATACTCCTGCTGATGTTTGCCACATCGGCCATGTGTGCCAGCCGTGTCATCGTCAAAATGATATACGACCTCTTCCGTGTGGACAGTTACAGCAAGCGCATCTTCATCTATGGCGCACAAGACGGTGGCATCAGCCTCGCAAAGAGCATACGCAACGAAACTCCCAATCGCTACACCATAAAAGGCTTCGTCAGCCCAGACGCAAGCATGAAGGGGAAATGGCTGATGGGATTGCCCGTATATATCGAAGATGATGACTTCGTGGACATCATGCGCAGACAAAACGCAGGCATGCTGATGGTCAGCCCGCTGCAAACCGTTCACTTCCGCGAACAGGAAGCACTCATCAACAGCCTCATCGCAGCAGGCATCAAGATTATGATGCTGCCATCAGCAAAAGAATGGGACGGAAAGAGCGAGCTGCGATACAGCCAACTGCATGAGGTGGACATCGAAGACCTCCTGCCACGCGACAAGATAGACGTGGACATGCTCGCCATCGGACGCCAACTTAATGCCAACCGCATCCTCATCACAGGCGCAGCAGGCAGTATCGGCAGCGAGATTGTGCAGCAAGTGGCACGCTTCGAGCCTAAAGAGATGATTCTCATAGACCAGGCAGAAACACCAATGCACGACATCCGTCGCATGATGGCCGACAAGTTCCCAAACATTCCTTGCCATACCATAGTGGCAAGCATCACCAATCAGGCATTCATGGAAAACATCTTCCAACGCTACCATCCGGAATACGTCTTCCATGCCGCAGCATACAAGCACGTTCCTATGATGGAAGATAATCCCATGATGGCCGTCCAGAACAACATCTATGGCACACGCGTCATAGCAGACCTCGCCGTAAAGTATGGGGCAAAGAAGTTCGTCATGATTTCTACAGACAAGGCCGTCAACCCGACAAACGTGATGGGATGCTCCAAGCGTATCTGCGAGATATACTGTCAGTCACTGAATCAAGCCGTAGCCAGCGGCCAATGTACTATGGCAAATGGTCAGCCAGCCAAGACGCAATTCGTCACAACGCGCTTCGGCAACGTGCTCGGCAGCAATGGCAGCGTCATACCCATCTTCAAGGAACAGATTGCAAAAGGCGGCCCCGTAACAGTCACACACCCCGACATCATACGCTACTTCATGCTCATTCCCGAAGCATGTAAACTTGTCCTTGAGGCAGGCACTATGGGCAAAGGCGGCGAAATCTTTGTCTTCGACATGGGCAAGCCCGTCCGCATTGCCGACCTTGCGCAACGCATGATAACATTAAGCGGAGCCAAGGACGTTGAGATTCAATATACTGGCTTGCGCGACGGAGAGAAACTCTACGAAGAAGTGCTCAACGATGCTGAACTAACTCTGCCCACCAAACATCCCAAGATCATGGTCGCCAAAGTGCGTGAGTATGACTACGAGCAAGCACTTCGCGATGAACAACGCTTGTACGAGACAAGCAAGACAAACGACGACATGGCCATCGTGAAGATAATGAAGGAAATTGTGCCTGAGTTCAAGAGTCGGCATTCCAAGTATGAGGTCCTGGATTGACCACAATCACAACAAGGAAACGCCTCAATTATCCGACTTACCGACAAGCATCAGGACTCCCAGGACAAGGCCATAGATGGCGACATCCATTGCAACGATAAGCGGCATGAGGAAGTGGCACTGCCACAACGCATAATTGATGCCGCAAATAAGGAGGAATAAAGATAGTATGCAAGCTAAGGCTGCATGCATGGACAAACCCGCATTCATCAATATATGGTGGATGTGGGTTTTGTCTGGCTCGAATATACCGTGCCCTGTTATGCGGCGCTGCAAAGCAACACGGATAACGTCAAGGACTGGAATGAGCAAGAGCGTAATGGAGATCAGCATTTGCTTCTCGCCACAATTCTCAGGAGCAATAGGACGCATCAGGCTCTTGATACTCATATAGGCACAGACATAGCCAAGGAAGAGGCTCCCTGCATCGCCCATAAAAATCTTCAGTCCTCCAACCTTTCCGAAGACATTGAAGCACCAGAATACAACCAACGAACCGACTATCGCAGCATCCAACGAAGCAATGGCTAGGTTTCCGCGTAACAACACTGTATAAGCCGTCAGTATAAGAATGCATAACCCTGATGACAGACCATCGATTCCGTCTATCAGATTAATGGCATTCACAATGGTAAGTATGGTTATCACAGTCAGCGCATAACCTACCAAGAAAGGAATCTGGTGCAAGCCCAAGATACCATTCAAGTCTCTAACAACCAGATTACACAACGGCAGAATGAATGCTGCTATAGTCTGAATAATGAATTTGTGGGAAGCCTTCATCCCGTAACGGTCATCTATAAAGCCTATCACATAGATTATCAATCCGCCAAATGTCATGGCAATCGTCGATATTCCGAATACGAACGCCTCACCTCCCATCAAAGTTCGCAACCATGACGCAACAAACAGTCCCACAACAGCAGCCGGCATAAAAATCAAGCCTCCCAGACGTGGCACAGGTTTGCTGTGCACCTTCCTCTCATTAGGAAGATCAAAGTATTTGAATTGCCGACAAGCCTTTATTATGAAAGGTAAACCTATAATCGTAACGATTACAGACGACAAGAATGATGCTGCCAGGGTATATACGACGTTGCTCATAACACAACCTTTACTCGGACGCTATTAGTACTTACGGAAGACGAGAACATCTTCTGCATTCGTCTTTAATTCCATTTTACTGCCCGTCAGCACTTGTATCTTAAAGATACCGTCTTCTGGCACACCACAAATAGAAAGTATTGACATTTCTTTTATTTCATCGTGCCCGTCACCACGATATGTTGCAGGATTGTAGATGCGTATCTGCTCGGGTTTAACTTCCAACATCGAGCTAATATAGAACTCTCCTCCACTCTGCTTGCGGAAGCTTGCCATCTGCAGCTGGAAGCTATAGAATATCATGTCTTCCTTTGTCGCCTTGACATTATTGTCCTTGTCCCTCCATTCCATCAACTGCCACATGCCGTCCAGGTCGCCATTGCAGTCCCACTTGTCGCAACTTGCCATTGTCAACACTGCTGCAACAAGGATAAATAATATGTGTGCTCTCCTTTTCACTTCTTTACACTAATTATATTTACGTATCCATCCGTCAAAGGAAATCGTCAGCATACCGCTATTGGCTTTCCCCAACAGACTTCCATGATTATGTCCATAAGCTGCAGCAAAGCCCCAGCCTTTCAGTTTCTTGGGTTTATAAGTTGCTTCGAGAAGCAGGAAGTGTCCCGTCAAAGGATCCATTACAGGTTTGTCATAGGAGCCCCAGTTCTTCTCGTATGTATATAATGCTCTCCATGACAGCCAAGGGCTTGGATTGCCTTTAAGGCCAACATGGTGTGCATTAATACGATTGAAGAAGTTGTTCAGCGACCCAGCCTGTCCCAAATAAGAGTTATACATTGGCGACATAATGAGTGGGTTACCCATGACGAAGCCTCCATGTTGCCAAGAACCATAGATATGGTTATTATAATAAGAATCGCTGGCACTTATCTGCTGAGGGTTCTCGGGTGTAGCATCATGGAATATGGGGCCGCTTTGGTTCTTAGTTCCGTTGTGCTCATATACAATGTCACTTACATAGCGATTCTCGGGAAGGTTTATCTCGACGCCAAGAAGCATATCCTTCCAGAATCCATACTGCATACCTATCTGACTATGGTCTTCGAAGACATGATCCACATAGGCTCCGACGCTCCAGCTCTTTGCTTTCCAATCTAAACGGACGTGCCATGAGCCAATGTGATTGCCGGCTGCATTGGAGAAAGCATCATCGTTCACATCACCTCCACTTGGGATAAATGCCTTCAGGATGTTTCCTCCCAGTTTGATGCCATCCTCGAATTGCTGACCTGTATAGCCAACTTCATTGTATCCTCTGCCTCCAAACTGGCAAGCCATCTCAAGTCCCCAGGTCAGGGTCAAAGGGAATTTCTTGACATTGCCTATCTTCATAAGCAGAGCTTTGGAATGGAAGAGGCTGTTTTTTGTGTAAAGATTATTAGTGCCAGCGTTCCAGTTACGCTGCCATCTGTTATCTGTATACATGCCATAAGCAATGTGTGCTTTGACGGCAAACCATCCTTTCGTTCCTGGAATAGCCCAGAACTCGGGAAGCTCCAGTCTTACTTGTGGCAGGGGACGGGCATTGATGCCAAGGGTCATGCCTCCTGTCGAGAGTTCTTCGTTCTTCAGTTCTGATGCTCTTTCCTTCTGACCGAGTGAGAGTCGAAGCATCTTCCACTGCACATCAAAATAGAGTTGCTGGATATTGAACTCGCTTTGGTTGCCATAGCCTGCCACCAAGTCTGCGCCATAGCCTATACGCCAGAAGCGAAGCGAGTCGGCTTCAGCATCTCGTTTGATATAGGCACGAGCCTGTACCGTATGATTATCGATAGGCCCCAAGCCGTATCTGTTGTTGCTGAACCAAAACGGAGCATTATCTCCGCCACCGCTCGTGCCACGCATGCTAAAGCCGTACTGCACATCTTCGCCCAGACGTTCCACCTGCGCCATCATGACAAGAGGCATGAGCAGCAGACATGCAATCATGAGTATCGAGTTTCTTATCTTCATCCTTCGTTATACGTTTTCAGTTCTTTTAGGAGTTTCTTGTTGAAACGTCTTCTTCCCTTGTCATACACCCAGCCCCATTTGTTGAAGTACTTCACTACGCTTATCATATGTGCAAGCGACAATTGCCAATTGTGATAGGACAGGCGGCTGAACCTGTGATATATGCTGACGGAGGGATAAAACAATGTCTTGTACTTGGAATGGAGTCGTCGGGTGATGTCCACGTCCTCCATATACATAAAGAATCGCTCGTCGAAGATGCCTTCGCTCTTGAGGGCGCTTACCCTTAGGAACATAAAGCAACCCGACAGGAAAGGCACATTCATCTCCTTGTCATAGCCGGAATGCCTTAACTCGAAGCGGTCGTTCCTCTTGGTGAACAGCTCCCCAGGAAGGAAGAAGCGGCAAAAGAGGTCCATGGGTGTAGGAAGCAGCTTGGCGAGACGTTGCACTGAACCGTTCAGGAAGAGCACCTTGGGCATCACCTGAGCTACCGACTCATCTTCCTCCATCAGCCTCCATAGAGCAGGAATCACGTCGGCGCCGAACCACACATCAGGGTTGACGACCAGATGATACTGACTGCCTCCATCTATTGCTTTGCGAAGAGCCACATTATGACCACTGCCATAACCCTTATTCTCTTCCTTGATGTATTCCAAAGTAAAGCCTCTACCCTCGTGTTTAAGGTATTCATCATCCCTGCGCATATACTCTTGGAGCTCACCTTCCAGACATGTGGACACATCACTGTGGTCTATAATCCACACCTTTTGGACGGGAGATATGAGCAGGCTTCGCAGAATGCCTTCCAGATCCAGCAAGTTATTGTTGTATGTTACTATCGAGGCTGTTATCATCCGTTAATTATCGTATTCGATAATATAACGGATACGACTAACATATTATTGCGTAAATATCAAAAAATGTTAAGAAAAGCCTGTCATTTCTTGTCATAAATCATTTTCCCACGCTATCGCAAGCAGACAGAAGGGGATAGCGGCGGACAGATAAGTGATGTCGTAGGCTGACGAGAAGAGATGCCAATTCTCACCAATATACATATTATGAATGAATGTGACGGCCACAAACATCACTATCATCAGACCAGAATTTCGGTAGTACCGAATGCCTATGCCCTTATGACTCATCGCAAGAAGGAGAGCCAACGGCACGAAGAGGATGAAATCCGAGAGGTGCCCCTGACTGGCCTGCAATGCCCAAGGACTATACGGAGAATAGAAGAACAACTGACTGTCCCATACGGCAAACGGCACAAAGGTCAACGCAAAAACCGACATCGCCAGCAATGCCGAAGCAGCCTGACTGCGCCAGTTCATCCTGAGGAAGTATGGCAAAAGCAATATGGCAATAGGAATCAGCGTCAGAAACCTGGTGCTTGCCAGCAAGCCTACTGCACAAGCAATCCACCACTTCTGCCTCTCTATCCAACCCTGGCTGAGCCTTGGAATGATAAGGTTGATGAGTCCTGCTACGAGAAGCATGTTCGTGATGAGGTCGCTCCTGACTGCCATCTCATACCATACAGCTACGGAAGAGCACAGAAGCAGCCAGACAATGAGTGCCTTCTTCTGCCCAAGCGTCTTATGGCAGCTCCACAGGAACAGACCGGCTGCAACAAAGAACGACAGCCCTACATTACCCAAAAGATAGAAGGGAATGTGGAGCACCTGCCAGACAGGAAACGGCGACGCACTGCCACCCAGATGTGTGCTGGCACCATATGGATAGATGCCGTCTAATAGATTCTGTATAGGAAAGTGCAGGGCCGACCATCTGTCCACCTGAATACTGTAGGGATCAATAGCATACTGCACTGCCACCATGCCGACGAAGGCAAGCACACAAACGCACCATCCTGCCCGCATGCGCCAAACGTCCAAGCCTTTCTCCCTTATATATATATAATAATGTATAGCCCCACGCAACAGCGCATAATAGAACACGATGGCCGCGAGCGTAGCACACAGGCCGACGGCCTCGCTCACCCTTGCCGAGTACTTCGCCACAAAGAGCACATTCACGATGATGAACAACGCCTCGGCAACAGATAGTTTACCCCCAACAAAATATCTATATATCAATAGGATAGCAAGGCTCAATACAAGGCACGAAAAGAAGATTGCGATGCTACTGACATCTGTTATCAAGCCAATAAAAGGCATGTGTGCAATATAAATCTCGAAACTGTAGTTTCCAGCCAATCTCACAAACCAGTTCTTGCCTGGACGTAGCATTGTAAACAGAGGAATGTAAGCCAGTCCCAGAGAAAGCCTTGAAGGACATAGCAAATAATTATACGCAACAGTACCCCTCAACTCATGCAATTGCGGAATAGCTTTTAAGCAGGAAAGAGCAGCAGCAACAAGCAAAAACAGAAGCGTCAATCTACCAATCTCCTTCTTCGAAAGGGCTTCTACCTTATCCTTATACATAGAAAGAAGAACGCCTGTAAGGAAACTGAACGACTGTTCCGCCTCGAGATGGCCAGACGAAGTCTGCATATTCAGGCATATAAAAGCACAGGCAAAAAAGAAAAGAAGGCGCCATCTGCCACTCATGAAGCGCGTACCAATCCAATATACAGCATAGCACTTCAAGATGAGAAACACGAACCAGAACACCGGACTGATATAGAGCAACTCATCCAGGCATCTATGCATCGCCTCTCCCACAGGGAAATAATCCCCTAAAGGCAAGAAAGGGAACAGATAATTATAGGCACCAACGAAGAAGACAAAAGGCAAGACAACCTTCGTCAAACGCTTTTGCCAAAAACCATTGAGTCCGTTTCGGTGGAAAGACTCTTCCAAACCATAACCACTCAAAACCAGAAAGACTGTCACGAAAGGAGCGCCCCACAAATTGAGAAGCGGAGAAATGTCGAACCTCCACAATATGTGGAACAAGACAATCGCAATGATTGCAACGCCCTTCAGAGCCTGAGTATTGGTTCGAGAAAGCATATCCATCGTCACATATAGCCTTACAACCTGCAAAGATACAACATTTAATGCAGACAGCAAAGAAGAATAACAAAATAAATAATACCCTATTCGCTATGTACCTCCACAATGACTGCCATTCACCGCACAAGGAATGATACTTTTACTGGAGAGCCATCGCAAACGCCCTATTGAGGCAACTGGGGTCCGGAGTATACTCCGGAGAAGCCACTGAATGTGGCTTCGGCCCCACAAAGGGGAGCGAGTTTCCACTCGCGACGGAGGAAGAGTCAACGCCCTATTGAGGAAGAGTCAACGCCCTATAGGGGAATGAGCAACGCCCTATAGGGGAGTGAGCAACGCCCTATAGAGGAATAACCCATCCTGCCTATTAGCCCCATTAAACCCATCAAACCCATTACTCCTCCCTTTGGGGAAGGTCAGGAGAGGGGACGAAAAAAGCCCCTCGAGATTGCTCTCGAAGGGCTTCGCTAAAAACGGCGGCTACCTACCTGCTCCGTCGCGAGTGGGAACTCGCTCCCCTCGCTGGGGCACGGGAAGACATTCAGTCTTCCCTCTACGACCCCGCTCGCCCACTCACCCGTGGGAGAGCAGATAGCCATATATACGAAGAGAGCCTCTGGAGTTGACTCCAAAGGCTCTCTCGCTAAAAACGGCGGCTACCTACTCTCCCACGGGTGTGCAGTACCATCGGCGCGGGCGGGCTTAACTTCTCTGTTCGGAATGGGAAGAGGT